>Ga0081540_1001140_pt1 | contig 23462 bp, 9 predicted proteins | sample TabmetS2T1R1_FD_71024 | JGI IMG/M metagenome (GOLD analysis project Ga0081540, IMG submission 71024) | Tabebuia heterophylla rhizosphere microbial communities from the University of Puerto Rico - S2T1R1 | ecosystem: Host-associated > Plants > Roots > Rhizosphere ... | reverse complement strand
GTTCGACAGCGTCACCGTCACCGGGTGGCCGACGTCCGCCGGGTGATCCAGCGTCGCCGTGTAGACGATGCTGGTCTGGGCTTCCGTGATGCTCGCCGTCGCCGTCAGCTTCACCGTCGTGTCGTCGATGGTGTCGGTGATCGTGACGGTCGCGGTGTCGGTGATGGTCACCGCCTCAAAATTACCGCCTGTTGTGCTCGCAATCGAGACCTGGAACGTCTGGCCGTCGAGATACACGTCGTCGCCCTGCGCCGACTGAGCCGCGGAAGATGACGTGAGTTGGCCCGGCGTAAAGTCGATATGCACGCCATTGCTCAAGATGATCGTGAAGGCTGAGGTCGGCGCAAAGTCCAGATGCGCCGTGTAGACGAAGGACTGGTTCTCCAGCACCGTCACATCATCCAGTGTGACGAAGTTGGGCGTGATGGTGTCGCCGACATGCGAGGTGGCGCTCGCCGTGCCGATGTTCAGCTGCTCGAAGTTGCCGCCGGAAGCGCTGAGAATGGTGACTGTGACGTCTGACGGATCGATGTACGGATCTTCGCCGTTGCCGGTCGGGACCAGCAGCGTGCCGGTCATGTTGCCGTCCGTGATGGTGATGTCGCCGTGGTCGGTGTGAACCGTCGTGGTGCCATGGGACGCGTTCGACAACGTCGCCGTGAAGGTGGCATTGGGGACGTTCTCGAGGATGTTGCTGGTCGACAGGCTGACGGTGGTCGGAGTCGTGGTGTCGTTGACGTGCGCCGTCGCGCTGTCGGTGCCGACGGTCAACGCCTCGAAGTTGCCGCCGATCGCGTTGGTGATGGTCGCCGTCAGTTGGGTGGGATCAATGTAAGGATCTTCGCCATTATGCGACGCGATTGTCAGCGTGCCGGTGGTCTGGCCGTTGTGGATCGTGATGCTGCCCTGGTCGGTCGTGATCACAGTGTCGCCCTGCGCGGCATGCGACAGCGTGGCCGTGAACACGTAGTTCGCCGACGGGCCTTCCAGCACCGTCGAGGCGCTCAGGTCCACCGTGGTGACGTCCTTGTCGTCGGTGACGGTGAACGTGAAGCCGGCGGTCGACTTGTCACCATCACCGTCGGTGACCGTGAAGTTTCCGGTCACCTGTCCGCCGGTGACATAGAAATCGTCGGCCTGGGCCGTGAATAGATAGTCACCGTTGGCCTTCACCTGCAGCGTGCCGTGATCGGTGGTGATGGGCTGCGAGTAGCCGTCATTGCCGAAGACCAGAACAACACCGTTGACATGGGTGACGGTCGCGCCGTCGGTACCCGGCGTGAAGTCGAAATGGCCGCTGATCGGGGTGCCCTCGACCAGGCTCTGCGGCGCTTCGACGATCGCCGTCGGGCCGTCGTCCTGGAACGTTACCTTGATCCCAATCTGGGACACGGCGCTAGTCTTGTCGCCATCGCCGTCGGTGAGCGTACCGGTCACGAACAGGATGCCCGGCTGGATCGAGACAGCGTCGTCGAACGAGGCGGCATCCGTGCCGGCGACCGGGTTCGAGATCGCCTGGAACTGCGAGACCCAGAGATGGCCGCCGCTATCGACGGCAAGCGCGAAGACTTTCGTCCCGCTCAAATCGTTGCCCGCGATACCCCAGACGATCGACGGATTCGTGGCGTCGGTGAAGAGATGGATCGCAACATGACCGGCGGTCGTGAACAGGCCGGAATCCTGGCCCGTGAACTGACCGTTCGCGGTGGAAGTCGACAGCGCATAGCTCATCGTGCCCGGCGCATCGGCGCCGACGCTCGCGGTGAACAGCGTGCTTAGCGTACCGGGCGATTCCGCGTAGCCGATCGCCGTCAGGCCGTTGGTCGTGATCGCGGCAGTCAGGTGCGCCGGCGGCGTCACCATAGTCGGATCGACATCATTGGCGGCGTTCGGATCGGCCGGCACGTTGACGCCGGCGCTCTCGTCCTCAATGACCTCGAACACGATGGGGGTGACGACACTGGCCTGGATGCCGCTGAGCGTAAACGCACTGCCGTCGGCTATGGTGTTGGTGTGCAATCCAGTGGCGTCCGACTGGTACGCATAGTCGTGATAATCGCCGACGATCAGGCGATCGTAGGCAGCCGCACCGGTTACGGCAATCGTCTGGCCTGCGGTCACGCCGGAGATGACGTAGCCAACGATGTTCGCGCCGCTATAAACGGCGTGAGCCTGGCCCATCACGCTGTTCCCGTTCACGGTGATGTTCGTGATCGAGCCGATCGTGTCGTCGGTAAAGTTGGCGGTCGCCGAGCTGTTGTCGGTGGTGCCCGCGGTATGCTGGATCTGCAGGAAGACAGTAGCGTTATTGCTCTTGTTACCCTGGATCGCCGCGATCATGACGCTCGCGGTGGTAACGTCGTCGTGGTGGTCCGCCGTATAGCTGTTGTGCTGACTATTGGTCGCTACGACGTTGGTCGCGAAGTCGATCCGCACGTAGTCGGGACCAGACAGGTTGCCGTCGCCAACACCCCCAACGGTGTGGTTGCCGACGCCGATATTGCCATTCAGCCCCTGCGACGTGTTGATCGTGTCGGGCCCAGTCGCGCCGTTATAGGCTGTCAGCAGGATGTCGTGATCGAAGTTCCCATTGGCGCCGCGATAGTCGACGTTACCCGCATCCAGGCTGTATGCGACTGATGTAATCGTGGAAGTCGAGCCGGTTGCCGTGATCGTCGGTGTATCGTCGTTGATCGTGACACCGAAGCTACCGACAGCAGTGCTGCCGTCCGCATCCGTGACCGTGATGCCGACAGTGAAGCTGACATTGTCCTCGTAACCCGTATCCGGGCCGTTGTTCATTCCATCGGCGTCATGGGCCGGATGCAGCACGGGCTGCAACAAGGTCGTGCTGTAGGTCGCGCCGGTCGAAGTGATGTTCGACAACACGATTTTGAAGACGACGTCGCTGGTGGAAATGCCGTAGCCGATCAGTGTCTTCGATGCGACATCCCAGCTGGTGTGGATTGCCGAGCCGTCCAGCTTGGTCAGATTCATCGTGCTGACCGACAGCGCCACCGACTGCAGCGCATCCGCGCCCATGGTGTAGCTGATGGTGCCGTTCGGGACCGGGTTGGTGAGATCGCCCGGACCGGCGGGATTGCCGTTCGCGCCGACGATATCATCTTCGTCCACCGACGCACTGGTTGCCGTGACGTTGCTCGGGCCGGTATCGGTGAGCGTCACCTTGAACGTGGCCGTCGAGGTGTCGCCGTCGCTGTCCTTGATCGTATAGCTGAACCTTTCGTCGACCGTCTGGCCGTTCGGAACGTTGTAGGTGGTGTTGGAGTAGACCAAGTTTCCGGCCACGATCGACACGGTGCCGCCGTGGTCCCCCGTCCCGATCACGATCGAGTTGGAGGAAGCCGCGCCGTCCGCACCGTAATGGTCGTTCGACAGGATTCCCGAGACCGTTCCGATCGTGAGACCGGAGACGTGCTCCGCATGGGTCGTCAGCACGCCGTCATTGGTGGCGCCTGGCGTATCGTCGGTGATCGTCACGGTGACCGCACCCGAAACGGTGTGGGTCGCGTCGTGTGCAACCAGCGTAATGCCGGTCACGGTGATGTCCCCCGAGCCCGCGGCATGCGGGAAATTGTCGGTCAGGGTCGCCGTAACGGTCGGCGATATTGTGCCGCCGTCGGCGGCCGCCGTCGTCGGGCCGGAGATCGCGAGAATGATTCCGACCGGACCGTTGGCGTTACCGATGTGACCTTCGAGCTGGCCGGATCCGTTCACGGTCCAGAAGAACGTACCGGTCGCCCCGGCCACGCTGATGCCGGCGGTCGATCCGAACGTAACGCTGGAAATCGCGGTTGCGCCCGCGGTGAAAGTGATCGCGTGCGACTGATCGGTTTCCGTCTTGCTGGATGGATTGGAACCCGTCACCTGGCCGACGGCGAGATCGTTGTCCGCCTGCGTCGTATCGAGCGCGTATTCGTTCACCGTCAGCGACGCACTGCCGGATTCCGACAGCGGCGAATGGACGTTGATCAGGAACTGGCCGGTGCCGAGCTTGACGCTGTCGCCGTCGAAATCGGTCAGCGTCACGAAGTTCGAGAAGTCGAGCTGAACCAGCTGGTTGCCGTCGATCGGCTTGAACAGATCGAAGGTCGCCTGCCCCGTCGTCGCCGAAACCGTGACGGTAAAGATCGTCACGCCGCCGGCAGAGCCGGTGATGGTGAGACCATCCGACGCCATCGTGATCTGTGTGCCGTTATAGGTCAGCGTACCGACGTTCTGCGACGCAAAGGACGTCACCCCCCAGGTGCCGGGCTGGTCCGGACCGACGTCGACCAGCGACGTCAGATCGACCGTGGTCTGGGTGTAGTTCGTCGCAGGTGCTGTGAAATCGGTAACCGACAGGTTGTCGAGTATCACACGTCCGGCAGATCCGCTCGGCGGATCAATCTCGAGCTTGGTCAGTTGAATACCGTCGAGAGCGGTGCCGGTCGCATTGAACAGTGTCGTCGGCGACAGACCGCTTGCCACAACGACGGTCGCGGTGTGCGCGACGTTGTTGGCATCGTATCCGACCAGCGTCACAACCGAATTGCCGGGAGAGCCGAAGAAGCTCAGATTCACGCTCGACAGGGTGAACGTCGTACCCGCGTCGGCGTTCACAAACAGCGGATTCGCGCCGGTGGCCGCGTCAGGTCCTTGCAGAACATGCTCGCCGCCAACGAGGATCACCTTGATTCCGGTGCCGCCGCTGAACGAGAGATGCGTTCCGCTCATATTCGGCGACGCATTGACCCCGTCATTGGTGAAGTTGAGCGCGACCGCGGTCACGACCGGCGCAGGAATGTCGGTCTCGTCGATCTGACCCGTTGCGGTCTTGCTGGTCAGAACCGGAATATCGTCGTTCACGATCACCGAGAACGTGCCGGGAACAGAATCCCCATCCGAGTCCGTCGCCACGAAGTTGAACGACAGGGCGATATTGTTCTCGTTGTTTCCGGAGGCGTGGTCGAGGCGGTCCTTCAGGATGAAGTGGAACGCGCCCGTACCGTCGTCCGACAAGGTAATCTCGAAGATCTCGTGCGGAGCATTGGCGCTGCCGGTGTAGCCGATCAGCTTGGTGCCGCCATTCGCCAGCATGTACTGCACGAGGTCGCCATGCGACGTCAGCGTGCTGCCGTTGAACGTACCGCTGAGAGCGGCAAGCGGATTTGCTCCGAAGGTGACGCTGCGGCCCGAACCGTCCTGGCCAAAGCCATTGGTGGCGTCGTAGGTGTCGGTGCCGCCGTTGAAATCGTCTGCACCCCACTTGATGTTGAGCGATCCGGTGGCGGTGGCTTCGTTGTTATCACCGTCGTTGTTCGGAACGGCGATGTCGCCCGGAGACGGCTGCGGCAGGTCAAGATGACCATTCGGCAAGCCGTCCTCGTCGACGACCGTCGCGGCGACAAGGCTGACATTGTCGAGGAAGGCGCCGAGCGAGTTTTCCTGTCCGGTGCCCTGGAAAGCGAGCACGTCGTTCGGACCGGTACCTTCCACGAACACGGTGATCTGCTGCCAGACTCCAGGCGTCATGTTGGTCGAATCGATCGACTTGACGACGTGGCCGTTCCAGAGAACGTCCATGCTGCCGCTATCGGCGTCGCCCTCGTTCGTACGCGGCGAGTACCAGAACGTCAGTTGGTAGACCTGGTGCGCCACCGTGCCGGCAACGACCTGCTGGATGGTTGCGTTGGTGTGGCCGGAGTCGTTGTAGTTATCGGGACCGGTCAAATCGCCGGGCTTCAGGTCGGAGTCGAGCTCGATCAGCGCGTTGCCGTCCTCAGCAGGCGTGCCACCGACGCCACCGGTCTGCACTTCGAACGACACGTCACCGGTGATGTCGGCCGTCGTCCAGCCGGGAAGCTGGTGATAGACCGCCCAATGGCCGCTGCCGAGATCGTCATGGCCTTGCTCGAAGCTGCCGTTGACGATCGGGTTGGCGTTCGCAGTCACCAGCGGAACGTCGTTTTCGATGGTGACGTTGAGCCCGCCGGACAGAACGATGGTGTCGCCGTCGTGATCGGTCGCCGTGAACAGCGAAGCCAGGTTCAGCGTCAGCGTTTCGCTGTCGCCGCCGCCGACATTGAGCGGACCGTGATCGACGTTGCCGAGCAGCGTGAACTTGAAGCTGCCGTCATGGTTGTCGGTCAGCGTGAAGATCGTGCGGCCGTCGGCGGTGATGCCGCTCAGCGTGCCGTTTGAGATGTGATAGCTGATCGCCGATCCGTCGGACGTCAGGCCGGACGACAGGCCTTCCGCGGCCGGATTGAAGCCGAAGCCGCCAGGACCGTCCGCGCCGAAGTTGATCAGTGCGGCCAAATTCGCCTGCGTGATGGTCACGCTGGTCGGCTGGCTGCCGGGTGCACCTTCCGGATTGCCGGTCAAAAGGCCGTCTTCGTACACCTCATTGCCGAGGTTCACTGTGGCTCCGGTCGCAACCGGCACGTCGTCGTCGATGCCGACCGTGAACGAGCCCTTGGCGCTATCGCCGTCGGAATCGGTCGCGGTGAAATTGAAGGTCAGGTCGATGTCGTTTTCCGAACCGTTCGGCGCATGATCGAGCGCATCGAACAGGTTGAATTTGAACGCACCTGTCCCGTCGTCAGAGAGCGACACTTCGAAGACGACGCGCGACGGATCGTTGCCATACGTCGCGGTACCGATCAGCGTGGTGTGATCAGCGGAAAGCGTTACGACAACGGCGTCACCGTGCGACGTCAGGGACGTGGCGCTGGTGCCGCCGCTTACGGTGATGTCGGTGCTGGTGAAGACGACGTTGCGGCCGGTCAGCGCGCCGAGGGCGCTGTCCTGGACGAATTTACCGGCGACGATCGTATCGGTCCCACCGTCGTAATCGTCGGCCCCCCAGTTGATGCCGAGCGCGCCAGTGACGGAGGTCGCAAGGCCCGGTGCGTCACCTTCGGACGGCGCCGGCTGGTCGTGGTTGCCGCCGGTCAGGCCGTCTTCGTCAACGACGTAGGTCTGGACCAGCTTGACGTTGGCAAGATAAGTACCCTGGTAGCCTTCGGTCTGAAGATTGTGACCCTGATCGTCAAGGCCGAGATCGGCATTTCCGGTTCCGATTTCGCGGAAGGTCAGCGTATCGCCAGACGTACCGTTCGCCGTGACGATGAAGTTATAGGACGTCATCGGTCCGGTCGGATCGATGGTGCCGATCACCTGGCCGTCCCAAATAACCTGGAGCTTGGCGGTCTCCGGGAACGGACCGCCGGCTTCAAACTGGATTGCGTAGGTCTGACCGGCGACCAGCGTGTTCGGCTGGAAGTCCTGCGTGATCTGGATGTTGCCCGGCGAGCTGCCTAGGTCGACCATGTTGCCATGGGTGGAGGTGTGCAAGCCGTAGAGGCCGTCCGGCGCCCTTTCGAGATCAACCGTTCCGGGACCGAACGGCGATGCCTCTATTTTCCAGCCCGGTACATTACCGGGCTGTGCGACCGAGCCCCACCAATCCGGCGCCGACCAGACGCCCTGCGAGAAGTCGCCGTTGACCACCGGGTTGAGCGGCGCGGTCGAGATGGTCGGACCGTCATCCAGGAACTTGATCTGGCCGCCGATGCCGATCGATGCCACCGACGTGTCGCCATCGCCGTCGGTAACCGTGACGGTGGCTTGCAACACGTTGTTCAACATCGAGATCGAATCGTTCGGATCCGTCGTAACCGGGTGATGCAGCGCCGTGTATTCGGCGATGGTCAGCTTGCCGGTCGAACCATCGATCGCGATCGCAAAGGCGACCGAACCGCCGGCGTCCGCGGAGCCGTCGGCGGCGCCTTCGCGGCCGATGATGAGATTGCCTTCCTTGAACAGGAACACACTTCGCCCATCGGTCGCATCGAGTCCCGAATCGACTCCATTGGGCGACGAGACGTTCAGCGAGAACACGGTGCTGCCTGCGCCATCGGCGCCGAAAGTCGAGGCGCCGGCCGAAACCACGGCCACGCCGCTCTGCGCGATCTCGATGATCGGGTTAGCCGACACGCCGTTGAACAGCGCGCTGACCGACGCGATGTCCGCAACGTCGTTGGTCCCGGCGTCCTGGCCATGGGTTTCGTCGATCGTGACCGTGGCGTGCTCGGCCACGCTGATTGCCGCAGTCGGACCATCGTCGTCGAAGCGGACGTTGGCGGAGATGTCGGCGCTCTGGGTCGCGGTATCGTTGTCGCCATCCTTGATGGTGACGCTCACCGACAGCGAGCCAGTTTTCAGGAACACGCCCTCGTCGTAGTTCGACGTGTTCGGGTGCTGCAGCGACACGTACTGCACGAGCGACAGTTTGCCGCTCGTCGGATCGATCCGGAACGCAAATGCGGCATCGTCGGCGCTGGTGATGGTGCCGGAATTGTTGGAATCGTAGCGGCCGACAACATAAGTGACGTTGCCGTAGGTCTCGTTGAAGAGATGGATCGACTTGCCGGCCGTCGTGGTCAGGCCCGAATCCGTATCGTTGGTCGTCAGGAGCGAATAGACGGTCGATCCGCTGGCTGCCTTGCCGTCGGCGCCGAAGTTGGCGGCCACGGTGACAGCCGGGCCGGACCCCTGCGCGAACTGCGCCACCATGTCCGGATCGCTGCCCTTGTTGGCGATCGCGTTGAACAGGTTGTTGGCGGCGACCTCACTCGGCGACTGGATGCCGGCGGTCTCGTCGATAACAATGGTGCCGACCGACACGTTGGCGAGATAGGTACCCTGGTTGTCCGGGGTGCCGGTCTCACGGAATTCGAGCACGTTGCTGCCGTTGCCCGACCCACCGGTCAGGGTAATCACATATTCCTGCATCTGCCCGGTCGGCGAGATGTTTCCAACCCTGACGCCGCCGAACCAGACTTCGAGATACGCGGAGCCAGGATTCGGGGCGCCAGCTTCGAAGCGCAGGTCGTAGGTCTGGCCATTGGCCAGGCCGGCGATGGTCTGGCTGAGCTTGAGATCGTGCGGCGACGCATCGAGATCGACCATGTAGCCGTGCGTCGACGAGTGCATGCCGAGGTAGCCGTCGCCGACCCGCTCGAGCTGCATGGTGCCGCTGCCGGTGTTACCGATCAGATCGGCGCCACTGTGGCCCTGGTTGGCGTCGGCGATCGTCCAGCCGCCGTTGGTACCGGTGGCCGTACCGCTTCCGTTGCCCCACTCATTATTATTGAGCGTAAAGTTACCGAAATCGAGGCCGGAGATCGCGGCCGGAGCCGTGACCGTCAAGGACGGACCGTCATCCTGGAACTGGATCTGCGCCGAGATATTGATCGATTTCGTGGCGGTGTCACCGTCACCATCGGTGACGGTCACGGTCGCCATGATATTCTTCAAGCCGGTGGCCGCTTCGTCGTAGCTCGAACCCGGGGTCGGGTTGAACAGCGAAACATACTGCGCGATGCTGACGTTACCATCCTGACTGATCGCGATCGCGAAGGCCGCCGCGTCGGTGCTGGTGATATGCCCGCTGTTGTTGCTGTCATAGCGGCCGACGATCAAACCGTTCTGAAGGAACAGGTCGATCTCGCGTCCATCGGTGGTCTTCAATCCGGAATCAACACCACCATTGGCGAGTTTGGTGCCGCCGAGCGCCAGCCCAAGCAGGGTTGCGTTGCTGATCGCAGCACCATCGGTGCCGAAATCGGCTGCCACAGTCACCAGCGGCGCTGCGCTCTTGGCATATCCAATCGCGCCATTATCCATTTGGCCCGCTGTCAGGTCCAGATCGATGCCGGGGTTGGATACGTTGTTGAATGCGGTCTGCACCGCACTGGCAAGGTCGCTGAAGTGAACGTCTTTTGCGGCGTTCGGATCGGTCGCGGTCGCCGTGGTCTGGATGCCAGGCGTTTCGTCATGAACAACGGTGGCGGCGGTCGCCGTGAATGTCACCGACGGACCGTCGTCCTCGATCTTGATCAGCGAGGTGTTGCAGTCGGCGAGCGAGACGGTCTTCGAGTCCGTGGTGACGTCGCCGTCGCCATCGGTCGCGGTTACCGTCAGGGTAATGCCAAGGCTGGCATCGGCATCGTCAAACGTGAGCGCCGTCGATTCGTCAGCCGAGCTGTGATTGCTGTGCTCGATCGGCAGATACTGCTCGACGGTAATCTGCGGATCGCTGGCCGAGCCGGTGATCACGATGTGGAGCGCAATATCGCCGTTCGGATTGTTGCCGATCCGGCCGACGATCGATCCGTCGGCGGCCTGGAACAGGTAGACCGTACGCTGGGCGTCCGATGACCCCTGCAGCGCGGTGCCGGCGAGTTCGGTGACGACCAGATTGGTTTCAACACCGGTATGGGAATTCGTAACCAGGTTGCCGTGGTCGTCCTTCAGCGTGAGGCTGTAGGTCGAGACCGGCGCGGCTTTGCCGCCGTCGGCGCCGAAGCTGACGGTGGTATCGAACAGATCGGCAACCGAGGTGCCCTGGGCGGAAGTCGGGGTCTTGACGATTCCGATCGCCTTGGTCGCATCGACCGAGGTCAGCAGCGACGGTGCCGTGACACCCGCTACGTCGTCCGACGCAGCGTTGGAATCGCCAGCCATCGTGCCGATCGACTCGTCGAGCGTGAGCGTCGACAAGGTTACGTCGTGATGGTCCTTCTGCGCCTGATCGACTTCGACGGTCGGGGTGTCATCGTTGACCTTGACGGTCAGCGAACCGGTATCCTGATCGCCATCGCCGTCCGTTACGGTGAAGCCAATCTTGATCGAGACGTTCTCTTCCGTGGTGCTGCTCACGGGATTGCCGACGAGTGGCTCGCTCACCTTGAAGGTGTAGGAGCCGTCGGGTGCGACATCGAGCGTGAAGACCTTATTGAGCGAGGTCACTCCGGTCGCAGTCAGAATCGTATGACCACCACTTGTAGTGGTGACGTATTTCAGATCTTCCTGCCCGGCGTAGCCGTTACCGAGCTTATAAATCGCTTTGAGTCCTGTGGGATCGGTGAAAGTAACGGTCTTGGTGCCGTCGGCGCCGCTGTCGAACAGCGTTCCGGCACCACCAGATGTTGAGTTCACACTTGGATTGACGTCACCGCTGCCGCCCGGGTTACCCGGGAATAGCGACTGCGCCTCATCGTCGAGAACTTTGCTGGCAAGGACGTCATGGGCCACCGGCGCGTCGTCCTGGAACTGGATATTGCCGGAAATATCGGCCGACGCCGATGCGGTGTCGCCATCGCCATCGGTGATCGTGACGGCGGCGCTGACCGTGCCCGTTTTCAGCTGAACCGATTCATCGGTGGCATTGGGATTGCCATGATGCAGCGACAGGTATTCGACAGTTGCAACATGACCGTCGTCGTCGATCGCGATCGCAAACGCGGCGGGATCCGTCGCCGTTACATGATGGTCGCCATTGGTATCGACCCGACCGACGATCACGCCGTGATCATTCAAGGTCAGGTAGATTTCCTTGCCATCGGTGGTCTGAAGGCCGGAATCGACGAAACCGCTGATCCCGTTGAGGGTCAGCGAAAACACGTTGGTGCACTCGCCGGAGGGGCCGTCGGCCCCGAACACGGCGGTCACATCGAGCGCGGCGTTGCTGCCGATCGCAAAGCCGATCGCTCCGTGATCATACTCGCCCGACGAGAGGTCGGGATCGACGCCGGGATTGGTCACAGAATCGAAAAGGTGCCTGACTGAGGACGACGACATGTCGTCGTCCTGCGACTGGACACCGGGTGTTTCGTCGAGAACGACGGAGAAGTGGCGGTCAACGGTAACGGTTACCTTCGGGCCGTCATCGAGGAACTTGATGACCCCGGACACGTCAACGGACTTGGTAACACTGTCATTATCGTTGTCGGTGACCTTTACCTCGATCGAAACGGTGCCGGTCGCCAGCGAAACTGCTTCATTGTAGCTGTTGAACCCGTTGGCCGCCGTGGCCTCGTGTGGATTATCCAGCGAGACGTACTGCGCAACCGTCACGTCGCCTGTCGCGGGGTCGATCACGATCGCAAAGGCTGCCGGATCGCTCTTAGTAACCTTGGTATTGCCGTCGTTCGGGGCGTCGTAGCGGCCGACGATCACACCGCCTTCGTTGAACAGGTAGATTTCGCGGCCTTCGGTAGTCTTGAGGCCGGAATCCACGCCGTCCTTTGACAGCGTCAGCGCGAACGTTTCGGACTGGCCATGATCTGCACCGAAATTAACGACGGCGGTGACGAGCCCTTTACCTACGGCATAGCTAAGTGCGCCATTATCGTGTTGGGTGACGTCAGTATCGAAGCCCTTGTTCGCAACGCCGTTGAACAGCCCCCGCGTCGCGAGCGACAGAGTGTTGAATGAAACGTCGGTCGCGCCGTCGGCGCTCTGGTTGCCGGGCGTTTCGTCGACCACGGCAGTGCCCTTGGCCGCCGTCACGGAAAGCGTCGGACCGTCGTCGTAGAATGTCACATGGGCGCCAAGGTCGATGCTCGCCGAATCGCTGTCGCCGTCCTTATCGGTGATGGTCGCCGTCAACGTCACCAGGTTCGCACCAAAGTGGTCGAGGCTGATACCTTCGTTGTCGTTATTGGGAGTGAGTTCGTGAACCGCGCGGAGCTGCGTCAGGGTCACGTCGCCGGTTAGGTCGTTCACCGCCAGAGTGAATACCGTTGCGCCGGTGGCGGTATCGACGTGGCCTTCGACGACGCCGCCAGCGATCAGAACCAGCACGACGTGCTTGCCGGTGGCCGAGTCGATCAAACCGGAATCGACGACGCCTGATTCCCCCGGCGCTTTAACTCCGAGCGTGTAGATCACGGTCGCATGGTCGGCGCCCTGCACGGGCGCGAACATGCCGGCAAAGGAGGCCTTGTCCGTGGTGCCGGTGATATCGGGGGTTGTGCCATCGACGCCGTTGGTCGCAGCCGTAAGGAAGCTCTCGTCCACGTGCAAGGAAGGAAAATCCTCGCCCTCCGACGGCACGGCCGTGATCGATGGTCCGTCGTCGTAGAACGTGACGTGCGCGCCGAGGTCGATGCTCGCATGCTTTTGGTCACCATCACCGTCGGTGATGGTGGCCGTCAACGTCACGAGGTTGGCAACCGAATTGAGGCTGGTCGGTTCGTGGTCGGTGGAAGGGTCACCTTCATGGACCGAACGGAATTGCGTCAGCGTCACGTCAGCCGTGGTGGCATTGACCGAGATCGTGAATACCGTGGCGCCGGCCGCGGTACCGACATGACCTTCGAGGACGCCGGCCGGCGTAAGCACCAGCACGACATGCGCGCCGGTAGCCGAGTCGATCAGGCCGGAATCGACGAGGCCGCCCTCGCCCGCGGGTTTTCCGATCCCCAGGGTGTAGGCGATCGTCGCTCCGTCCGCGCCCGCCACCGAAGTGAAAGCGCCGGCGAAGGAATGTTGGTCGGTGGTGTGGCCAATCGATCCCGTGCCGGTGCCAGCGACACCATTGGTCAGGGCCGTCAGGAAGCTCTCGTCGCTCGTCAGCAAAGGCAGTTCGCCCTCGCGAGCGGCAATCGTCGGTCCGTCATCGAGAATCGTGATGTTGGGGCCAAGATCGATAGTTCCCTTTCCATCGTTGCCGTTGAGGTCGGTGACGGTGACCGTCAGCGACACCAGGCCCGCCGCAAGGGAGGTGCCGTCGTTGCTGTCCGCAGGATTGGCCTCATGGACGGCGCGCAGGTCCGTCAGGGTGACATGACCCGCCGCATCCACGGTTAGCGTGAAAACGGTGACCGCAGCGCCCTCGATGGTGACGATACCATCGACCTCCCCGGGGCCTTTTTGCACCAACACAACGGTCTGGCCGGTCCCGGAATCGACCAGATTCGACACCGCCTCTTTGACGACCAGCGCATAGGTTTGGGTAAACAGGCCCGCGGGCGCCGTCATGGCGAACACGGTCGAAAAGTCCGCAACAGCGACAGTTGATCCCGCAGGCAACTGCAGCGACCCAACGACCGGGATAAAGCTCTCGTCCACTGTCAGCGGAAGGCCGGCTCCACCAATTATGGTCGGAGCTGCAGCGGTCGGCGTACTGGCAACCGTATCGGGCCGGAGAGCAAAGGTGCCAAGTTCCTCTTGACCAAGCAGGTCCAGCGGATTGCCCGTGTTCAGCGGATCGACCGCGCTGTTGCTGAAGTTCGCGCCGCTGGCCTGCGCGTTTCCGCCTTCGCCGGCCGCCGGCAGCACCGACTGATCCGTGGTGATCGGAAACAGGCTTGCGAATTCGTTGACGGAAACATCCCGCCCCGGCGCCACCTCGATCGCCATATTGTTCAGGCCATCGTGCCTTGAATCAAAGAACGGCTCGACGGTTACCGTCGACTTGTTGTCGAACAGGATGATCAGCTTCTCGCCGACACGAACGAGCGTGATCTTCTCGTTGGCGATGGAGGAGAAGTCGAGTTTGACCTTCTGGTCGTACCCAAGGTTGACGGCTACCGCTTGATCGCCCAGCGGCTTCGTCAGTTTGAAAATTCGAGGTGGTACTGCGGTATTGGCTGAAGTAGAGGCGCCGGAAAGCTGTGCAATCTGAAATTGCGCATTCATTATCAATTACTCCGCCAATTGCTTGCTGTTAAAATCAAGCTTGCAAAGAATATTCCAAAGATTTGCCGTATTAGGCTAGTGTTAACCGTATCGAGGGTCAACAAAATCAATTGGTTAACCTACGGTTTTTGCTCAGATGTGGTAAATTGGACGGCCCTGAACTTGCCAAAAAAATGGCTTTGAAATGAGCGACTTGCGCCAGATTGGCCGAGGCAGGGCGCTCGAAGGACGATCGATGACGAGATTATTTGCCGCAACCGTAATGATACTGGTCGGATTGACAGCTACTGCTGGCGCCCAGGAGCAGTCCCGTACCGTCGAGCGAACGGTCAAATCCGTCCCGAACAAGGACACGCAGATCGGCGTCTACATCAACGTGCAGCCCGATTGCACATCCGGGCCACTGCCGACGATTCGGCTGGTCAGCCCTCCCGCCTCCGGCAAGGTCGTGGTCAAGAGCGCGAAGATAAAGGCCACCAATTACAAGGCCTGCCTCGCACTGGAAGTGCCGGCCTATATCGCCTTCTATAAATCGCCCGCGGACTTCCTGGGTGATGACGTCCTGACGATCGAGGTGAAGTTCGCCGGCGGACGCACCGAGATTCAAAAGATCACCGTGAATGTCGTTGGCGTCGGCGCGCAGCAGCGAATCTAGCACTTGGAAGTCCGCTCGGCCGGCAAGCACTGTGTCGAATAAGTCCATGCCTGCGCCAAAAGCCGGTGCATCATGAATATCCGTTTGACGTTATGAGGGTTCTTTGCTCTCTTACTTCAAGTTTTTTGAAGTCTTTTGGGGGCTAGCGATGCGCGACGCATTGAAGAAATTTGCTTTCACCGCATTTTCACTTGGCTTTATTGCTTGTGCCGGCTCGCCGGCGGGCGCCGCAGACCTGGGCTTGATGACGTCAGGACCGGGCGCGATCGGCAGTTGCTCGGAAATCGTTTTCACCTGTGAGAACGGCAGGCAGTATCCGCTGTGCCCAATCGCCGTCAGCGTGGTCGGCGAAGTGGTGACCGCATCGCTGCATACCGGTCACGGCGGCGGCACGCACGTTCGGCTGGTCCCGATGGGCGTCGGCTACCGGTACGCCGGGCGCGGGGTTTGGCTGGACGGCTTCCGCGAGAATGCGCTGCTCAACTTCGGAAAGCACAGCCAGGTCGCCTGCACGATCCAGCGCTCCTGACGGCAAATTCCATCCGGCGCACGGCCTTCGCGGCTTCCAATCCTGGAAGCCGGCGATTAGCCTTGGCCGAGTATCAGCCCTTTGTCCGCAAAACCGCACGCGACGAGCGCGGGTACATGTAGGCCTTGGGGCTGACATACCGCGGACAATAGTCATTCCACTGGCTCAGCTGCCAATTCCACTTCCAGCAGCCCGATGCAATCTCGGGATCGGGCCACCAGTCCAGGCGGTAAGGCGCGTCTCCGAACGGATAAGGGGCCGTTTGGGCGCTGCTAGCGCTGGTTGAAAGCAGCAACACCGAGAAGGCGGCCGCGCCAATTGCGAACAACGACTTTTGCATGAATGCCCCCAAACCGTTCGAAAAGCTTTTTGGAAAAAGACCCGCAGGCAAAATTGTGCCAAATGGCGAGATTCTTATCAAGACCTCTTCAAGAACGGCTCACTGATTCGCCCGCGTGACCGGACCTTCCCCGACCGGTGGACTAGCCACGCGGCGGTCGCCCGTCGGATTGATCACCGATCAAACGCACCAACTCCGCCGTGATGCTGTCCGTCTTCTCGACTTCCGCACCGTCGTCGCTTGTTTGCGGTTGATCGGGCGGACTGAATTGCGCGGCCGCGGCCTCCACCCTCAACTCCGGCGGGTTACCGAAATCGAACAGGGTGGGACCGTCAGAAGCCTGGCCTGCGCTCTCCACGGGCGGAGATTCCTGCAGCGCCCAGCGGTCGACCGCTTTGACAAAGAGCGCGGCGAGCGACAGCCCCTGCCGATCGGCAAAGCTCTCCATCCTCGCCAGCGACAACGCCGGGAAGACAACCCCCACCTGCGCGCTTCGAAGGTCGTCAGGCACCTCGATCGCGGCCAACAGCGTGTCACCGCGTCGCGGCATCGCCTCCATCGCGGTCGGACTGCAAATCGCCTGCCCGACTTCAAGCATGCCTTCGATTCGTTGCAACAGCGCTTCCCTCGCCTTCCCGATAACCTCCTCGAGCGTCGGCGCGCACGCCGAGCATTGGGGAAAATCAGGATACGACGCGGCATATCCGCCGGCACTGTCGCCCTGCACGATGGCAATGAAAGTCGTCATCAACACCTCGGCCTTTCCATGGCCGCCCTCCCCGGCCCACCGGGACGTTACGCGCTATTCTTCCTGGCCAGATCCATGCGCTGTTGCCGGGCCTCCACCGCGCGCTCAAGCTCCCATACGCGTTCAAGCCGGTCGGGATCGGTTTCGTTCAACAGTCTTCCCCACGCCGCTGCAAAGGCCCGCTTGGATCCATCCAGGCTGTCGGTGCTGCCGCGGGCCCATTCTGGCATCGTCATGGGAATGGTGATCTGCCATTCCCATGCGTTCCCATCCAGCCGTATCCGGCCGATCGGATGTCCTTCGTAGCGAAGCACGAAGTCGTTCTTGACGTCCGGCCACGTCGGGCTCGCATTGAGCGTAATCGTCTTGGCCTTGGCCATGATTGTCCCTTGAGGGTCCGAGCGCGGGGGATGCAACTCCAAAGCCGCCGAACCGTCAAGTTGACGCCGGGCCCGCCAGGTTGAAGATAGCGATGGATCGTGGGGATAATTGCATGAACGCAGCCATTCGTATTTTGACACTGCTTGGCGCCTTGACCGCGACGGACGCCGGCGCGCAAGTCGAAATCACCGTGCCCGAAACCGGCCGTGTGAAGACCATTGCGAAGGTCGAGAATGGCATTCTCGGCGTAACCAACTCATTCTCCCGATTTCGCGGGACGGCGCGAGAATGCGTCGGAGCGTGCTTTTACGCGAGCACGACAAAAACCAGGGTCTGGTTGTGCCGGGATTCCGACTGCAACCTGGATTGTTCAGGGAGAGAACCGATTGGCGGGTGCTGAGCGACGCTGACGGAACGGATTCAGAGGGCGAATACCTAGCCCTAAAAGGCTCATTTGATTGATATTTCTGTGCCGCCGCTCCAAGATTGGAGCTCTATATATATCTATATATAATGTGTCTGGGCCGTTAGTGCATGCGACGCCCGGCCTCGCGCGCCGCAACATCGCGGCGCGCCTGCCACCTTATCGGACAGCGCGCTGTCCGCTCCCGCGCGGTCCGTGACTATTCGACGGTCACCGACTTGGCGAGGTTGCGCGGTTGATCGACGTCAGTCCCCAAGGCAAGCGCCGTGTGGTACGCGAGAAGCTGCAACGGCAACGCGAAAACGAGTGGCGCCACCAGCGCGGGCATATCCGGGAGAGTGAGCGTTGCCCAGGCGCCCGACGAGGCCTGTGACGCTCCCTTCTCGTCCGTAATCAGAATGGTGCGGCCCTCACGGGCGATCACTTCCTGCATGTTCGACATGGTCTTTTCGAAGGCCGCGTCGCCCGGCGCGAGCACGACGACCGGGAGATCCTTGTCGATCAACGCGATCGGTCCATGCTTGAGTTCGCCGGCGGCATACCCTTCGGCGTGAATGTAGGTGATCTCCTTGAGCTTGAGCGCCCCTTCCAGCGCCAGCGGATAGTTCGTGCCGCGGCCGATGAACAGCACGTTGCGGGAGGCCGCTATCTTGCGGGCGAGTTCGCGGATCTTCGGCTCAAGCGCGAGCGCGGATGTGATGTACTTCGGAATATCGGCGAGCGCCCGCACCAGCTCCGCCTCGTCATCTGCCGAGAGCACGCCACGGTCGCGCCCGGCGGCGATGGCAAGGCAGGCAAGGGTCGCCAGTTGGCAGGTGAATGCCTTGGTGGAGGCCACGCCGACTTCGGGGCCTGCGAGGGTCGGCAGTACGATCTCGCTGGCGCGCGCCATTGTCGAGGTCGGCACGTTGACCACCGACAGGATGCGCTGGCCATGGGATTTGGCGAATTCCAGTGACGCGAGCGTATCGGCGGTTTCTCCGGATTGCGACACGAAGACCGCCAGATTGCCCGGATCAAGCGGAACGCTGCGATAACGAAATTCCGACGCAATATCGATTTCCACCGGGAGCGCCGCGTAACGTTCGAACCAGTACCTGGAAATCAATCCGGCATAGAACGCCGTGCCACAGGCGGTGATCGACATCCGATTGATATCGCGGAAATTGAGATCGAGCTGCTTTGGCATATTGATCGTGCCGCTGGCGGCGTCGACGTATTGCGCGAGCGTCTCGCCGACGACCTTCGGCTGCTCGTGAATTTCCTTGAGCATGAAGTGGCGGTGCGCGCCCTTCATTGCGACGACGGCAGAGCCGGCGATCCTGGTTGGCGCACGCTGCAGGGTTTCGCCGTTCGCATTGAGAAAATCGATGCTCTGGCGCGTGACGACCGCAACGTCCCCATCCTCCAGATAGCAGATCATGTCGGTCATTGGCGCTAGCGCGATCGCGTCCGACCCAAGATACATTTCGCCGGGCCCGTATCCGACAGCCAGCGGAGATCCTTTGCGCGCCCCGATGATCAGGTTCTCATACCCCTCGAACAGGAACGCCAATGCAAACGCCCCGTGCAGGCGCGGCAATGCGTTGCGAACCGCCTCGACCGGCTCGTGGCCTTTCTTGAGCTGCTGGTTCACGAGGTGAGCGATCACCTCGGAATCCGTTTCGGTGACAAAGCGCGCCCCGGCATCCGTGAGCTCATTGCGCAGCTCGCGATGATTTTCGATGATTCCATTGTGAACGACCGCAACGCCATCGACCGCGTGGGGATGCGCGTTCCTTTCATTTGGACGGCCGTGAGTTGCCCAGCGGGTGTGGCCAATGCCGATGCGGCCCGCGAGCGGCTCGTAGTCCAGCCTTTTCTCCAGGTTCCTCAGCTTTCCGACTGCACGCCGCCGCGTAAGCTGGCCGCGTTCGAGCGTGGCGATGCCCGCTGAATCGTAGCCGCGATACTCAAGTCGCTTCAACGCATCCAGAATAGGGGGAGCAGCCGGTCCTCGACCGACGAAACCGACGATACCGCACATCTTGTTTCTCCGATGAAGCTACGCGCCGCTGCGCGCAGCGTAGGGGTTCTTCGGGCTGGTACGGGGCAATCGACTGGCCGATACGACAAGGGGAATGAAGCCGTGATCTTCGTCGCCCGAGGGCGCGGCCGCATTTCCTTCGCAAGGTCCGGAGCAGAAGACCTCGTGCCGGCCGCCCCGCCTCTCGAATACTGACGAAAGTAACGGCGCAAGAGGAGAGCGCTTCTTCAACGACTCCAGATCGAGGACACGAAGCGAGTGTCGGCTGTGCCGTTCGATCAGGCCGCTGTCGCACAACCTCATCATCGTCCTGCTCAACGTATCGCAGTTGATGACGAGGTAATTGGCAATGTCAGTGCGCGACATCGGAAGATCGACGAATACCTCGCGCGTGTCCTTGCGAAGATTCCTCAGCGCCAGGCTCAGAATGAACGAGGCGACGCGCTGCTCGGTTTCGAGACGGCCAATCAACAGCTGATGAATGCTCGCGCGAGCCAGTTGATTCAGGGATTGGGCAACCAGAAATGCCCAATAATCTTGAGCCGGAATCGACCGGGAGACTCCAGGAGGATCCAGATAGACCAACGACGCCCGGGTGATTGCTCGCACCGAATGCCCGGGCGCGGGAAGAACGCTCGACGCCGATACAACATCTCCCGCGCCCAGAAAATCCAGTACTTGGAGCTTTCCCTTTGCGGGCATTGCATCGATTGCGAGCATTCCTTCCCGCAGGATCACCACTCTTCCGACCGGAGGAAGCGGAACGCGTTGTTGGGACCGGAGGTGCACGCAGTCACCTTTTGCACTGATCGCTTCGACAAAACGGGAAACCTCCACTTCATCCAGCATTGGACTCATCGTTGATTGAGGCGTTGGCGTCGACCAGGAGCTGTCGACAATGGTCATTGGCCGGGGGGTCATTTGGAAGCCCTCTTCGGAAATCCCGCCTCGAAGTGATAGATCGAGCTTCGGAAATAGACGGATCAAATATTGGAAAGGAACCTTAGCAGCGACATCCCTGTTATCTACTCGTCAAGAGGGAGTAAGCCGAAAGGGCGACGGCGAAAGTTAGCTAATACTTTTTGGACTTCGTCTAATCCGAAATGCCAAGCCTGATCAACGACCTGGCTTGCATCGCGTGGCTGCGCCAGACCGGCCGACGCTACATCATTGGCGCGCCAAAGTCGGAGCAAAGAAGTTTGTCTCTGAACTCCCTCACCCGGACGGCTGGCGCACAGTCCACGAAGGCGTCGAGGTCAAGCTCACGAGCCACCCCGAAACCAAGGAGACCATGATCTTGTGTCGCTCGGCCGATAGGCGCCGCAAAGAGCTGGCGATGCACGACAAGTTCAGCCGACGGATCGAAGAGGCGCTCGATCGCTTGGCCGCTCGGATCGCCCGCTCAATGAAACGGCTCGATCCTGCGACGGTGAACCGGCAGATCGGCCGCATCCTGCAGCAAAACCAGCGTGCCGCCGCCCGCTTCGCCATCGCGCTGGAGCCGGACGGCTGCTCGGCAGGCTTGCGTCTCCGGGCCGATCATAACGCCTCCTTCGACGATTGGGCCGCGCTCTCTGAGGGCGCCTATCTGCTGCGCTCGAACATCACCGATTGGAGCGATCAGCAGCTCTGGAAGGCCTACATCCAACTCACACAGGCTGAGGCTGCTTTCCGTATCCAGAAAGATCAACTCAACGTTCGCCCGATCCTCGCATTCGTGCGTGGAAGAGCTTGGAGATGTGGCAGCAGCGCGCCGGCCTTGGAAACTCGCCTCGTGCGATTCTCGAACAACTCGCATGATGCCCTTGATGCCGGTGTTGGAATACGAGGCATAGGTGATGAATAATGGCATTCTCTCCTCCATTTCTCGGCTGGTTCAACGCCGCTTGCTTGCCTAACTAGCATATGGCGGCTGAGCCCGCGCCTTTCGCTCGCTAGCGCTCGCGCCAGGCGTGCATCAGTTGATCGGAGAGCGGCTTGACGAGGTAGGACATCACCGTGCGCTGGCCGGTCTGAATGAAAGCTTCGACCGGCATGCCGGCGATCAGCTTCAAGTCGCCGAGGCGCGCGATCTCCGCCTCCGGCACGGCGATGCGAGCCACGTAGAAGCTCGCCCCGGTCTTCTGGTCGACCGCGACATCGGCGGACACCCGGCTTACTTCGCCGTTGAGCTGCGGCGTGGTGCGCTGATTGAAGGCCGTGAAGCGCAGGAGCACCGGCTGGCCGGCCGACACGCGGTCGATCTCATGCGGGGCGATGCGCACCTCGACGACAAGCGCGTCGTTGGCGGGAACGATGAGCATGATCGGCTCGCCGGCGCTGATGACGCCGCCGACGGTGTGCAGGGCAAGCTGATGCACGATGCCGTCCTGCGGCGCCCGGATATCGATGCGCTTGAGCTGATCCTCGGCGGTCACCCGCTTCTCCACCAGTTCCGAGGTCTTTGCGCGAATCTCGGCGAGATCCTTTCCCACCTCGGTGCGCAGATCCTGATCGATCTGCATGATCTGCAGCGCGGTCTCGGTGATTCGTCCTTTGGCTTCCGCGGTGGCGGCAATCAAGGAGCCGCGTTCGCCGTGCAGGCGTGCCGCGTCGCGCTCAAGCGTCGTCAGGCGCGATATCTGGACCAGGTTTTTGTGAAACAATTCGCGCACGCCCACGAGTTCCTTGTCGATGAAGGCGGTCTCACGGTCTTTCGCCTGGATCTGTTCTTCGAGCCCGCGGATCTGCTCGCGAAGCTGGCCGATACGCTCGTTGAACTGTGCTTTCTTACCGTCGCGGGCGATGCGGCGCAGCTCGAACAGCTTGTGCTCGCCGAGGACCACCCGCATCGCGTCCGGATCGGCGGCGCGCGCGGTAAGCTCCGCAGGAAAGTCGAAGCGGTCCCGGTCGTCGCGTTCCGCCTCGAGCCGCGCCTGCCGCGCCGCCAGCTCGTCGAGGCCTTTCACGACGATCAGGAGGTTGGCGCGCGTCACCGTCTCGTCGAGGCGCACCACCACGTCGCCGGCCTTCACCCTGGCGCCCTCACGCACGTTGAGTTCGCCGACCACGCCGCCGGTCGGGTGCTGCACCTTCTTGGTGTAGCTGTCGACCACCAGCGAGCCGGAACCAATGATGGCCCCGGCCAGTTCCGTGGTGGCGGCCCAGCCGCCGACGCCGCCGGCGAGAATGATGACGGCTGCGAGGCCGGCGCGCAGGTGCTGGCGGATCGAGGGCGGAACGGCGCTCACCGGCTCGCGGATCATGGGCCTGCCCCCTCGGCCACAACCTTGAGCGGCACCGGGGTCGCCCGCGGCTGCATCATCTTGGCCAGCAGCGCGTCCTTGGGCCCTACCGCCTGCACGCGCCCTTCGGCCATCACCATCAATTGGTCGACCGCGGCGAGCGCGCTGGTGCGATGTGCGACGACGATGACAATGCCGCCCCGCGCGCGCACGCCCATAATGGCTTGGGTCAGGGCCTGGTCGCCGTCGGCGTCAAGATTGGAGTTGGGCTCGTCCAGCACCACCAGGAACGGATTGCGGTAGAGCGCACGGGCGAGCGCGATGCGCTGCCGCTGTCCGGCCGAGAGCGCCGCGCCGCCTTCGCCGATCTGCGTGTCATAGCCGCTGGGCAGGCGCAGCACCATCTCGTGCACACCGGCGGCGCCCGCGGCGGCGATAATCGCGTGCGGGTCGCGCTCGGGATCGAAGCGGTTGATATTCTGCGCCACCGTGCCGGCGAACAGCTCGACGTCCTGCGGCAGATAGCCGATATGGCGGCCAAGCGCCTCAGAGCTCCATTGATCGAGCGCCGCGCCGTCCAGCCGCACCTTGCCGCGGGCCGACACCCACACGCCGACGATGGCGCGCACCAGCGACGACTTG
>Ga0081540_1001139_pt1 | contig 23479 bp, 22 predicted proteins | sample TabmetS2T1R1_FD_71024 | JGI IMG/M metagenome (GOLD analysis project Ga0081540, IMG submission 71024) | Tabebuia heterophylla rhizosphere microbial communities from the University of Puerto Rico - S2T1R1 | ecosystem: Host-associated > Plants > Roots > Rhizosphere ... | reverse complement strand
GCGCTGCGCCGGGTCGTTCAGGTAAGCCAGCGACGTGTCGTCGAACTGCAGGTAGGTGCAGCCCAGCTGGTTCAGCCGCCGCACCTCGTCGGCGTAGGCAGCGGCCAGGTCGGCCCAGAACTCTTCCATGTCCGGGTACACCGACTGGTCTACCGAGGCGGGGCCGCCGCGGTAGTGCACCATGTTCGGCGACGGGATGGTCAGCTTGGGCACGGCCGTGGTGACGTGGGACCGCAGGAACGTGAACGCGTCCGCGAAGATCGTGTCGTTGATTGTGAGCTTGCTGTCGACGCGGATCGACGCGGGGGTGAACTCGATGTCCCCCGCGGCGTTGTGGAACTTCACCGCCAGGTTGCCCGGCGCCTTGGACACCCCGCCGAGGGCGTAGATGAAGTCCATGTGCCAGGAGGCCCGGCGGAACTCCCCGTCGGTGGCCGATTGCAGGCCGACCTCCTCCTGCATCCTGATCGCGGCGGGGATCACCTGGTCCTCCACCGCACGCAGGTCGGCCGCCGAGACCCGACCGGCCGCGAAGTCCTCACGCGCCTGCAGCAGCCGCCGGGGACGGAGCAGGCTGCCGACATGATCGGCGCGGAACGGGGGGCTGGTCCTGGGGGCCATGGTTACCTTGTCCTCCTGCGTGTCGAGGGAACACCGAGCGCCTGGGCAGGATACCGCGCACGAGATCTGGTATCGGCTCCTCCCCTGTCGTGCTTTCATATCACGCGCTTCTCGTCGTCGAAAGTGTCACATATCACAGGCCGCCCAGCCGCGGCTAGCAGAAGTTATTCTCGTCGAGTGAGCAGCACCGTATCGGCTGAGCTGGCGGATCCCGCGCCGTCCGGGTCGTGGACGTCGCCCGTCGCCGCCGCGCAGCGGCCGCCACGGCTGCTGCTGACCCTGCTCGGTGACTACTGGTGGCAGCGGACCGAGCCGCTGCCCTCGGCGGCGATCGTCGCGCTGCTGGCCGAGTTCGGCGTCAGCGACTCGGCGGCCCGGGCCGCACTGAGCCGGCTGACCCGCAACGGGCTGCTGGTCACGTCCAAGACCGGCCGCCGCACGTTCTCCCGGCTGAGCTCGCGGGCGGCCGGGATCCTGGACGACGGCGCGCGGCGGATCTTCTCCTTCGGCGCGGTCAGCCAGCCATGGGACGGGATGTGGTCGCTGGTCGCGTTCTCCATCCCCGAGGACAACCGGGCCGCCCGCGACGCGCTGCGCAAGCAGCTGCGCTGGCGCGGGTTCGCGCCGCTGTACGACGGCTTGTGGGTGTCCCCGCGCGATCACGCCGCCGAGGTGATCGGGTACCTGAAGGACCTCGACATCACCACCGGCACCGCGTTCCGGGCGAGCTCGGTGCCGGCCGACGGCGAGATCCCCGCCCGGGCCTGGGACCTGGACGGGCTGCGCCGGCGGTACGAGTGCTTCATCGCCTTCGCCGGCCAGCTGCGGGACGCGGCCGTGGCCGGGCAGGTGCCGCCGACCGACGCGCTGATCGCCCGGACCCGGGTCATGGACGAGTGGCGCGCGTTTCCGGCCCAGGACCCTGACCTGCCCGCTGAGCTGCTGCCCGGGGGGTGGCCGCGGGCGGACGCCCGCGAGCTGTTCATCGGGTGCTACGACCTGCTCGGGCCGCCGGCCGCGCTGCGGGTCCGGCAGATCATCACCCGGTACAGCCCCGAACTGGCCGACCGGGCCGCCTACCACAGCTCGGAGCTGAAGCTGAGCGCCGCCCCGCTCCCGGCCAGCTGACCGGTGGTGCTAGCACGTAGCGAACGCCGGTAGCTGCCCACCTTGGCGATCCGCCCGGTCTCGCGCGACCCTGGGATGGGTACACAGGGGAGGTGGCCGTGGGACTTATCGTCATGGTGCTCCGCGGCCGGTTCCGCCGGTACTGGAAATCCTGGCTGGCGCTCAGCATCCTGGTGGCCGTGGCGGGCGGGTTCGTCCTGGCCACGGCGTCCGCCGGGCACCGCACCGCGGATGCGTTTCCCGGGTTCGTGGCGCGGCACGGCTACGACGTCATCGTCTACAGCGGGAAGAAGCTGCCGCAGCTGAGCAGGCTGCCTCACGTTACGTCGGCGACGCCGGTGCCTGCGACCGTCAGCGATAGCGTTAGCTGCGCGTCCTGCCGCAAGCCGATCGACAACGATAACTTCCTGGTCAACGAGGTGCCGCCAGGTCAGCTACCTGGGATGGTCGCGCTCCTGTCCGGGCGGATGCCCCGCCAGTCGGATCCCGGCGAGGTGCTGGCATCCTTCACCCTGGCCCGGGACAACGGCGTACGCATCGGCTCGGTCCTCCGGCCGCAGCTGGTCACGCCCGCACAGCTGGAAGCGGGCACAGGCAAGCCGTCCCCGGCCCTGCGTCCGGCGCTGCGGGTGGTGGGCATCGTCGCAGCCGAGAGCGAGTTCCCCTCCGGCGGCAGCCCGCACTACAACCTCTACGCCACGACCGCGTACGCCGCGGCGTTCAATCAGCGCGTGGCGCTGCTGCATACGTACTTTGTGCGGCTGGCGCAGGGGGACGCCGACCTCGCCGGCTTCGAGAGCCGATTCCGCACGCCCGACGTGTACGGCACCGCCGACCTGGATGAGTCCGCCGACGCGGTGCAAGCCTCGATCCGTCCGCAGGTCATCGGCTGGTACGTGCTGACCGGCCTGGCGGCCCTGGCCGCACTCGCGGTCATCGGGCAGGCGATGGCCCGGCAGACGGCGGCCGAACGGGCCGATCATCACGCCCTATCGGCGCTCGGCGTCAGGCCTCACGAGTTCGTGCTGCTGGCCTTGTTGCGCGCGCTGCTGACCGGCGCGGCCGGGATCGTGGTGGCGGTACTGATCGCGGTGCTCGCGTCCCCGCTGACGCCGGTGGGTGAGGCGCGGCTGGCCGTGCCCTCGCCGGGCCGCATGTCCCTGGACCTCGTGGTCGTCCTGCCCGGCGCGCTGGTCGTGCTGGCCGCCGTGACCGCGGTATCGGTCTGGCCCGCGATACACCAGGCCCGGCTGCTGCGCAACCGGGCACCGTGGCAGGCGGCACCGGTGACGGTAGCAGCGGGCCGGGCTGCCGCCCGGGCTCGCCTGCCTGCCCCCGCCCTGATCGGCATCAGGCACGCGTTCGAGCGTTCCCGGGACGGGCAGCCGGTCGGGACGGCTCTGCTCGGCACGCTGACGGCGGTGGCGGCGCTGTGCGCGACCGCCGTCTTCGGGGCCAGCCTGACGCATCTCATTTCCTCACCCGCGCTATACGGCGCGCCGTTCCAGGCCTACTTCGGCTCCGACGGGACACCCGGGTCCCAGGCAAAGGTCAACGGGCCGTTGTTGAAGAGCGTGACGCATGACCCTGCCATGAAGCAGATAACCCTGGGCGCATTCGTCGAGGTCAACGTCAACGGCACGCATGTCCGCACGGTGGCGATGACCCCCGTCCGCGGCACCGCCTTGCTGTCCGCCCTGGACGACCGCCTGCCCCGCGGTGACCGGGACATCATGCTCGGCGTGGCCACGATGCGCGCCACAGGTGCCCGGGTGGGAGGGACCGTCCGGGTGACGGTGTCCGATCCGGGCGGGAAGCCCCACGTGGCTCCGTTCCACGTGATCGGCCGGGCGTCCCTGAACGCTGGCACCGGTGGGCTGGGGAACGGGGCCGTGATGACGACCAGCGCCTACGTCGGCCTGCAGTGCCCGGCGGGCCCCAAACGACCTGCCTGCCAGCTTTCGGTCAAGAACGGCCTCAGTACCGTGGTGCTGGTCCGGGCGGCCCCGGGGGCCACCGGGAGCGCGGCGCTGGCCCGGCACATCGGCGAGTACCCCGATCTCACGTACCGGCCAGCCGAGCCGACGGTGCTGGTCAACTTCGGCGAGTCGGTGAACTTCCCGCTGCTGTTCGCGGTCGCGCTGTCGGTGTTCGGCGCCGCGACGCTGCTGCACCTGCTGCTGGTCAGCGTGGCGAGGAGGCGTACCGAAGCCGGGTTGCTCAAGGCGCTGGGGTTCGTCCGCCGACAGGTCGCCGCGGCCGTCTGCTGGCAGGCGACCGTGCTGGCACTGGCCGGGATCGTGGTCGGGGCCCCGGTCGGCATCGCGACGGGCAAGGTGCTGTGGCGGCTGTTCGCCACGAACTTCGGTGTCGTGCCGGTTGCCGTGGTCGAACCGGTGCTGATCGCGGCCCTGGCCGTGGGGGTGCTCGCCGCCGCCAACCTGCTCGCCGCGGTGCCCGCGCTGCTGGCCGCGCGATCACAGCCGGCCCGGCTGCTCCGGGCGGAGTGAACCGCTGGCGGCGAGGCCAAAGGTGCGGGCGGCAGTCTTGGGGCCCGACGATATAGACCGCAGGGGCCGAACGGGCGGATGATGGCCGCGATACCTGCGGGCCGTCGCACGAGCGGGAGACAGAGCATGAAAACCAGGGCAGCGGTGCTCCGGGACGTGGGCAAGGACTGGGAGGTCATCGAGCTGGACCTGGAGCCGCCCCGGGAGGGCGAGGTGCTGATCCGGTTCGCCGCCGCCGGGCTGTGCCACTCGGACGACCACCTGCGTACCGGTGACATCCCGGTGCGGTACCCGATCGTCGGCGGGCACGAGGGCGCCGGGGTGATCGAGGAGACCGGCGCCGGCGTGACCCGGCTCAAGCCGGGCGACCACGTGGTCTGCTCGTTCCTGCCGACCTGCGGGCACTGCCGGTTCTGCGCCCAGGGGATGACCAACCTGTGCGACCTCGGCGCGCTGTTCGTCGACAACTGCCTGCCGGACGGCACGTTCCGGTTCCATGCCGACGGCGCGGACTTCGGCCAGATGTGCCTGCTCGGCACGTTCTCCGAGCGGTCGGTGGTATCCGAGCACTCCTGTATCAAGATCGACGACGACCTGCCGCTGGAGACGGTGGCGCTGGCCGGCTGCGGGGTGCCGACCGGCTGGGGCACCGCGGTCAACGCGGGCGGCGTCCGGCCCGGCGACACGACCGTGATCTACGGAATCGGCGGCGTCGGCATCAACGCGGTCCAGGGCGCGGCGTTCGCGGGCGCGCGCAACGTCGTCGCGGTCGACCCGCTGGAGTTCAAGCGGGAGCACGCCATGGAGTTCGGCGCCACCCACGTCGCGGCCGACGCGGCGGCCGCGGCGGACCTCGTCACCGAGCTCACCCGGGGGGTCGGCGCGGATCAGGCGCTGATCACCGTGGGCGTGGTGACCGAGGAGGTCATCGCGTCGGCGTTCGCCGCGGTCCGCAAGCGCGGCACGGTGGTGATCACCGGGCTGGCCGGCCCGGGCAAGCGGACCATCCAGCTACCGTCGTTCGAGCTCACGCTGTTCGAGAAGCGGATCCAGGGCGCCCTGTTCGGCAGCGGCAACCCGTTCGACACGATCCCGAAACTACTCGAGCTGTACCGGGCCGGACAGCTCAAGCTCGACGAGCTGGTCACCACCCGGTACCGCCTGGAGGACGTCAACCAGGGCTACCGCGACATGCTCGACGGCCGCAACATCCGCGGCCTCATGATCCACGACTCCTAGAACAGCGAGTCGGGGAGGCCGAAGTGGACGCGGGCCAGGTCGCCCGCTGTGGTCAGGTACTGCGAGGCGATGTGACCGTGGTACATGGCCACGTCGCGGTAGTAGCGCTGTAGCCGCGTGCCACGCCTGGCCGCCGAGGAGGACGCGGCGGCGAAGACCTCGTGCACGGCCTGCGCGGCCAGCTGGCCGGCCTGCTGGATCATCGCGAACAGCCGGACGTCGTCCTCGCGGGTGAACGGCTCCCCGGTCGCCGCCCAGCGCTCGGCCAGCTCCATGTAACGGTCCCCGACCTGCAGCACGATGGCCTCGGCCGTGTCGGTGAGCGCCAGCGCGTGGCCGTAGGTCCGCTGGTAGTCCGGGTGGGTGTACCTGGGCACCTGAGGCGGGAAGTAGGTCAGCTTGGACTTTATTATCTGCTCGTACTCGTCCAGCGCGGCCCGGGCGGCGCCGATCACCGGGATGACCAGGCCGGCGTGGTACAGGGCGTAGATCCGGCCGCAGTACAGCGGGCCGTGCCGGGCGGCGCCGGGGGCCATGGTCTCGCCGTGGGTCCAGTCGGCCGGCGCGGTGCGGGGCGCGGGCACGAACACCTCCTCGACGCGGACGCTGTTCGACCCGCTGGAGTTCATCCCCAGGATGGCCCCGTCGCCCCAGTCGTCCAGCACCGTGACCTGGTCCATGGGCATGACCGCAGTGATCCCCCGCCCACCTCCCCGACCCCCTTCATTTGTCCCGGCCACCATCGCGTTGCACATGAAGTGGGTGGCGTACGCGCTCCCCGAGCAGTAGTCCCACGTGCCGCTGACCAGGTAGCCGTCGTCGGCCGGCTCGGCGGTACCGGACGGCAGGGCCCGGTGCGGGGCCGCGAATTCGCCGGACGAGCCGAAGATGTCACGCTGGCCCGCCTCGGAAAACCACGCCCCGATCGTGAGCACGTGGTGGGCGCCGAGCGTGAGCGCCCAGCCGGTGCCCGGGTCGCCCGCGGAGATGGCCAGCATCACCCGCCAGAACGTGGGCAGGCCGAACGCGTAGCCGCCGAACTGGCGCGGCTGCAGGATCCGGTAGAACCCGGCCTCGGTGAACTGCCGGCCGAGCTCGGCCGTGTGATGCCCGAGCCGTTCCGCCTCGTCCTGCTGGGCGCGAACGGCCGGGATCAGGGCCCGGGCCCGTTCGATGAGGGTCTGGGGCGTCAGGTCCGGTTCGGGGAGGGGGATCACAGATACGAGAGTGATGTGCCGAACGGCCGGGCGGCAAGCGCGCGCGCAGGCCGATATGCGGGCCCGTGGCCGGAGCACAACGCGGGTGGGACGGGAATGTCGTGAGGGACAATCGCTGATGGCGCGCCTTGCCGTTGCCAGGTGGCGCGGGGGACGCTGATGCTGAGGAGGAACTATGGCGAACAGCGAATTCTGGCGGGAGCTCAAGCCGATCGAGCAGAAGTTCCGGCCCGGCGCGCTGCCGGAGGCGTACATCGCCGACGCCCCGACCGAGGACGACCGCTTCTACGCTCCGCTGTCCGAGACCGTCGGCACCCGGCCGCTGTGGATCTCCCCCAGCCAGAACCGGTGGTGCGACGTGCTGATGTGCCGCGGCGCCGGCCTGGTCAACCGGCATTACCACCCGCAGCAGGTGTTCGCCTACACGATCTCCGGCAAGTGGGGCTACCTGGAGCACGACTGGATCGCCACCGCGGGCGACTGGGTCTACGAGGCGCCCGGCGAGTCGCACACGCTGATCGCCTACGAGTGCGACGAGCCCATGCGCGTCACCTTCAACGTCACCGGGCCGCTGATCTGGCTGGACGAGAACGGCGAGCCGAACGGCACCTTCGACGTGTTCGACTACATCGCGCTGGTCCGCGACCACTACGAGAAGAACGGCATCGGCGCGGACTACATCGACAAGCTCTTCCGCTGAGGACTCCTAGACGGCCGCGGCGAGCAGCGGGCCGAGGACGGCCGGGTCGTCGGCGGCGACCGTGACGATCACGCCGCTGACCAGCTTTCTGGCCTGCTCGACCAGGGCTACGGCCAGCTCGATACCGGTCGCGCGGGCGGCCCCGTGGGCGGCCCGCTCCATGGCCCGCAGCGTATCCGGCGGGATCATCACCCCGGGAACCTCGTTGGCCAGGTAGTCGGCCTCCTCGAAGCTGCGCAGCGGGGTGACGGACAGCAGCAGCGGCACCTGCGTGCCCTCCAGCGCGGTCACCGTCCGGAGCAGCGAATCCAGCTCGTAGACCGGCCTGCTCACCAGGAAGTGCGCTCCCGCCCTGACCTTGGCCCGGGCCCGGGCGATCTCAGCCTCCTGGTCCCGCGCGCCGGGGTTGACCCGGGCGCCGACGCAGAACGAGGTCTGGGTGGCGGTGGCGAGCCCGTTGGAGTCGCGGCCCGCGTTCAGGCCGGCCAGCAGCGCGATCAGGCCGAGCGAGTCGACCTCCCAGATGCCGTCCACGGCCGGGTAGTCGCCGAGCACCGGCGGGCTGCCGGTGGTGCAGATCACGTTGCGGATGCCGAGGGCATGCGCACCGAGGAGTTCGGCCTGCAGGGTCATGATGGTCTTGTCCCAGGTGGTCAGCGTGGCGATGGTCTCCACGCCGGCCTGCTGCTGCAGGTGCAGCGCCAGGTCAAGGGAGTCGGAATGGGTGCGGGCGCTCTGGGCCGGCAGGACCGCGAACGCTCCGGCGCCCTGGGCCTGCAGCACCGCGGCGGCCTGCACCGCCTCGGCCGGGCCTCCGCCGGACGCGATCGCGGCGGCGACGATGAACCGCCGCCCGGCCAGCTGGTCGGCCAGGGTCCCGGCGAACGGCACGGAGCCAGATGGCGCGGCCATTCCAGTTCCGGATATTACGGTTCCGGATATTCCGGTTCCGGCTGGGTGGGTGCGCCGGGCCCGCGCGGGGATCGCCGTGACCGCGCCGGCCGCGGCGCGGATGTGTGCGGGGGTGGTGCCGCAGCAGCCACCGACCAGGGACACTCCGGCCTCGGCGAACCGGCGGAAGTAGCGGGCGAAGTAGTCGCCGCCGATGCTGAACTCGAAGCTGCGCGGCCCGGTGCGGCGCGGCTGGCCCGCGTTCGGCTGCGCGCTGACCGGCACGGACGCGTACCGGACCAGGTCCTCGGCTACGGTGAGCATCCGCTGCGGGCCGATGGTGCAGTTGGTGCCGAGCATGGCCACCGGCAGGCCGGACAGCACGGTGGCGACCTCGCGCGGGGTCTCGCCGCCCAGCGTGTGCGCGTCGTCGGCGAAGGTGGCCTGGGCGACGATCGGCACGTCGCTCAGCTCGCTGGCCACGCCGACGGCCTCGACGAGCTCGTCCAGGTAGCCGAAGGTCTCCAGGATCAAGATGTCGACGCCGGGGCCTTCCCCGTGGCCGAGCAGAGCCTCGATCTGCTCGCGTAGCACCTCGGCCCGTTCGGCCGAACCGGTACGGCGCCGCTGCAGGCCGGTCACTGCGGGTGAGACCGAACCGGCCACCAGCACGTCCCGCTCGCACCGGTCCTGGGCCGCGCGGGCGATCCGGACCCCGGCCCGGTTGATCTCGGTCACCTTGTCGCCGACGCCGTGGTCGCCGAGCCAGAGCCGGTTGGCCCCGAACGTGTTGGCCTGGATGATGTCCGCGCCCGCGCTCAGGTAGCTCTCGTGGATGGTGCTGACCAGTCCCGGGTCGGTCAGGTTGAGCTCGGGCAGCGACCGGTCGAGCGCGGCGCCGGCCGCGTGCAGCATGGTGCCCATCGCGCCGTCGCAGACCAGCACGCGCTGCCCGGTCAGCAGGACGGAAGGGGTCTGGCTGGGAGCGGTCACGGCTCGTCCCCGAGCGAATCGAGGATCTCCAGCGCCACCTGCGCGATGAGCCGGTCGGAGTAGTTGTCCAGCCGCAGCCCGGTGATCTCCTCGATCCGCTTGACCCGGTAGGCCACCGTGTTGGGGTGCACGTGCAGGATGCGCGAGGCCCGCTGCGGGCTGTTGTTCTCCCGGAAGTAGCAGGCCAGCGTGGTCAGGTACTCCGACTTGTGCTCGTGCTCGTGCATGCTGAGCTTGCCGAGCACGTCGGCGGCGAAGGACCGCAGCTCGGCCAGGTCGGGCACCTGCAGCAGCAGGCGGAGGATGCCGAGGTCGCTGAACGCCGAGACGGTGCCGGAGCGGCCCAGCCGCTGCAGGGTCTGGGTGGTGCGCTGCGCCTGGGCGTAGGAGCGGGCGATCTCACCCGGGTCCCGGCAGGTCCCGCCGATCCCGATGACGACCTTGGCCGCCGGGAAGAGCTCGGCCAGCCGGGCCAGGCAGGAGGCGGCCAGCTGGCGCGCGTCCATGGCGGGCCCGTTCGGCGCCTCCGGGGTGGTCGTCACCACCACGACCTCGGACTCGCGGGCCGAGACGATCGCCTCGGGCGCCCGGGTGGTCACGAAGTGCTCGATGCTCTCCCAGATCCGCTGCCGTTGCGCCGCGCCGTCCGCGGGGTGCGGAGCCGCGGGGCCCGCTCCCGCGTTGCCCGGCGGGGAGGGCGGCAGCTCGAACGCGATCGCCACCACCTTATGGTCCCGGGCCGGGTCGTAGCCCAGGTGCGCGGCCCACCGGCCGGCGTCGGCGTTGTCCCGGCCGCGGCCGAGCAGCAGGCCTTCCACCAGGTCGTCGCGGACCCTTCTGGCGGCCGCCGCGACCACCCGCTCGCGGCCCAGGATAACGCCGCAGATGGTCGCGGCGTGCTCGGTCACCAGCAGGCTCATGTCCTCGCCGAAGAGGTTGTCCGCCGGGTCGATGGTGATCAGGTAGGAGGGGACCTCGTCGCCGACCATGACCGGGGCGACGATGACGGCCGGCATGCCGCCGACCTTCGGCAGCCTGAGCGCGCGCTGGCTCAGCCGGGACGCGCGCAGGACCTGGCCGAGCCGCGGGTGGATCAGGTGCTCCCGCGCGTCGGCGGTGGCCTTCTCCGCGCTCACCCCGGGCGCGGCCGCGGTCAGCACGTCCATCAGCTGGGTGAGGACGGCGACGGTGGCGGAGGTCCGGTCGGAGATCAGCCGCACCACGCCGGCCAGGTCGGCGTCCTGCAAGGCCAGCCCGGACAGGTACCGGTACACGGTGACGAGCTCGCGCAGCGCGGCGTTCTCGCGGTCCAGGTGCCGCGCGGGGGCCTCGGCGTGATCGGGGTGGTCGCCGGGCAGCACCGGTGACCAGTTAGGCACCGCCATGTCCGAATCGTACGCCCGCGGGGTGGGCACGTCCCTGTGTTGGACCACAAAACCTGCTTTCTACGCCTTGTTGACCAGGCCTGACCGGTCACAAGAGAGGCACGGAACGGAGTCAGTATCTATGCAATACTTGACAAGTGTCGTGTCAGCCGTAGAGATTAACAGGCACTTTCACTGGTGACTGGGGCCTTTCCGGAAGGGACTCGCGTTGCTCGAGTACCGGGACGTCTACGCGGACGGCCGCCTGGTCGGATCCGGTTCGGCCGATGTGATCACGATCGTGAATCCGGCCACCGAGGAGGTCGCGGGCGCCGTCCCCTCGATGGTGGGAGCGGACGTCGAGGTGGCCGTGGCCGCGGCCAGGAAGGCCTTCGACGCGGGCCCGTGGCCGCAGCTCAGGCCGGCCGAACGGGCGGCGGCCATGGAGCGGCTGGCGGCGGCCATCGAGGCCAGGGCCGAGGACACCGCCCGCCTGGTGACGGCGGAGATGGGCATGCCGATCGGGCTGTCCCGGCGGAACAACGTGATGATCCCCTGCGGGATCATCAGGTACTACGCGGCCCTGGCCAGGGACATGTCCACCGAGGAGATGCGCGAGGCGGTCAGCTTCGCCGGGCGCACCATGGTCCGCCGTGAGCCGGTGGGCGTCGCGGCCGTGATCGCGTCCTGGAGCTACCCGCTGATCCTGGCGTTCTGCCAGCTGGCCCCGGCCCTGGCGGCGGGGTGCACGATCGTGCTCAAGCCCGCGGCCGAGACGTCGCTGTCCGGCTACATCCTGGCCGAGGCGTTCGAGGCGGCGGACTTCCCGCCCGGCGTCTTCAACCTGGTCACCGGCACCGGCCAGGTGGCCGAGCTGCTCGCCGCCGACCCGGGCGTGGACATCGTGGCGGTGGCCGGGCCGACTCCGTCCGGGCGGCGGATCGCCGCGATCTGCGGCGAGACCCTCAAGCCGGTGAGCCTCGAACTCGGCGGGAAGTCGGCCGCGATCGTGCTCGACGACGTCGACCTGGACGCGACAGCGGCCGAGCTGAGCTGCCTGTGCTTCGCCAACGCCGGGCAGGCGTGTTTCACCATGTCCCGGGTGCTGGCCCCGCGGAGCCGGTACGACGAGGCGGTCGAGGCGCTGGCCAAACAGGCGTCGGCGCTGGTCGTGGGTGACCCCATGGCCGAGGAGACGACGATGGGGCCGCTGGCGGGCCCGCGGCAGCGGGTCCGGGTGGAGTCCTCGGTCACGGCCGGCGTCATGGCCGGCGCGCGGATCGTGACCGGCGGGCGCCGCCCGGCCATGCCGGTGCGCGGCTACTACTACGAGCCCACCGTGTTCGCCGACGCCGACGCCGGGATGGCTATCGCCAGGGACGAGATCTACGGCCCGGTGGTGGCGGTGATCCCCTACGAATCCGAGGCCGAGGCCATCGAAATCGCCAACGACTCCAGTTACGGGCTGGCCGGCAGCGTGTGGACACACGATCCGGAACGCGGCCTGGGCATCGCCCGGCGAGCCCGGGTGGGGACGTTCGGCGTGAACCTGTACGTGCCCGATATCGGCGCTCCGTGGGGCGGCCGCAAGGCCAGCGGGATGGGCAGCGTGTACGGGCCGGAGGGGCTGCAGACCTACCTGGCCACCAAGTGCGTGTTCCTGCCCGGATAGGTTAAGGGGCCCCGTTGCCGGGGCCCCTTCGCGTCAGGAGTACCGCGTCAGGCAGAATGCGCGACGCCCAGGTCCCGCTCCCTCGTTACATATCGCCTTACGGCCGACTTTTCCGGCGATACCTGGCAGAACTTTAACATCCGACGACACGGACGTCCCTATAAGCCGAGCGGTATTTACGATATATTCCGGCCGCGGTAATCCGGTGGCAATTAGCGCGTGGAGGAAAGCCCGACGTGCCGCCGCCGCATTCCGGGCTGGCCGGCGTCGTTCACCAGGTGAGGTCGAGCGCCGGGCGGTGCAGCGCGAGCACGTGCTCGTGGGTTTCCCGCTCGGCCACCAGCCGGGCCTTGCCGTCGCGGCAGAACACCACCGGCGGACGGAGCGCGCCGTTGTAGTTGTTCGCCAGGGTGTAGGTGTACGCGCCGGTCACCGGCATGGCGATCAGGTCACCGACCCGGGGAGCGGGTAGCGGCAAGCCGCCCACGAGCAGGTCACCGGACTCGCACTGACGGCCGACGAGCTGGGTTACCTCGTCTGGCCGGGCCGTCATCCGGGTGGCCAGAGCCGCCTCGAAGCCCTGGCCGGTGAGCGCCGCGTCCAGGTTGTCGGCCATGCCGCCGTCCACCGCGACGAACGTCCGGCCGGTGTGCTTGACCGTCGTCACCCGGTACAGCGTGACGCACGAGCTGGCCACCAGTGACCGGCCCGGCTCGATGACCAGCTTGGCGCCGGCCGGCAGGTAGTTCCTGGCGGCCGCGGTGATCGTGTCCAGGTACTGCCCGACGGTGGGTGCCTCGTCCTTGAGCGTGTACCGGACGCCGAGGCCCCCGCCCACGTCGTACACCGGGAATTCGCCCAGCACGGAGACCGCCTCGACGGCCTGGGCAAACGGCTCGGTGTCGAGGATCTGCGACCCGATGTGCAGGTGCAGCCCGTCGAGCTGCAGTTTCTCGCTGGCGCGGATGCGGGTGATGGCCTCGCGGGCCTGGTCGAGGGGTAGCCCGAACTTGGAGTCGGCGCCTCCGGTGGACTGCGACTCGTGGGTTTCCGGCGCGACCCCGGGGATGATCCGGATCAGCACCCGCTGCGGGCGCGTGGCCAGCTGTTCCAGCCGGTCGATGTCGTCGAAGTTGTCCACGACCACGGTCGCGACGCCGGCGTCCAGCGCCATGGTCAGCTCGGCGGTGGTCTTGGCGTTGCCGTGCAGGTACATCCGGTCGGGCCGGACCCCGGCGGCCAGGGCCATGACGAGCTCGCCCGCCCCGGCCACGTCGATGCTCAGCCCCGCGGCGGCGAACAGCTTGTAAACGGCCAGGCAGGGCAGCGACTTGGAGGCGAACACCACCTCCGAGTCCGGGTGGCGGGCGGCCAGGCCGTCCTTGAAGCGGCTGGCCTGGTTCCGCAGCCCGGCCTCGTCCACTATGTAGGCGGGCGTGCCGAAGCGTTCGGCGAGGTCACGGACTCCCACGCCGCCGATGGCAAGCTCCCCGTCCGGGCTGACCGAGCTGTGCTCGGGAAAGAGCGGGAGCAGATCGCGGTCCCCGGCGGCAAGCGCGTCGGCGCCGGGCGAGTCGGCGCCGGGCGAGTCGGCGCGGGGCGAGTCGGCCTTCATGACCGGCACCTTAGCCGTGATCGCTGGCCGCGGGGAAGCCGACCCGGGCCGCGCTGGCGCGCGCCCGGATGGGCGGCCACGGGTCAGGGGTGACCTCGAAGGCTTTTTCTGACCTTTAGCCTGCCGCTGCCCGGGTTTCCGATTCCATCGGAATATACCCGCGGCAGAAATATGCCGACCGTCGGCATAAGGGGTCCGCGGCTATTGCGGCGGTTATTGCGAAGGGCCGGGGTCCCGTCCCGCGCATTCATACTGCATGGATGCCGCGTTCATGTCGCTCCAGCAGCATGACGGGGGCATTCATGTCGTTAGGACGGGGCGGCCGGGAGCGCTGGAGTGGGGGTTGCCGGGGTGATGGGACCTGTGGGGCCGGGGGGTCAGCTGATGCCTAGGACCTGTTCGGCCGTCTCCCAGTTTCTCGCGATGGCGTTCTGCGCCGCGGTCAGCTTGACCCGGCCGTCGCAGACGGCGGCGTGCAGGGCGTTCTCGACCTTGTCCTTGGGGTTCGGCGTGGGCGGGTACTCCGGCCACAGGTTGGCGGCGTCGTTGGCGCCGCCGAGTTCCAGCGAGACCAGGTGGTCGAGCTCGGTCTTCTTCGAGTGCGGTTCGCGGTAGGCCGGGTAGGCCACCTCGTACTTGAAGCGGTCGGTGACCGAGCTCGACGGCCGCACCGTCTTGGTGTAGCCCGGATGGCAGATCGTCAGGCGGAGGTTGCCCTGCGTCACATTCGGGTCGACGGCACCCGGGGTGCACCGCCGGTCAGGCAGCCGGCCGTGGTCCCGGAAGGTGCAGTGGCCGGTGATGGTGCCGGTGACCCGGCGCGGGTCGTGGACCCGGAGCAGGGGGCGGTCGGAGGAGCCCTGGCTCCCGGTCTGCCCCGTGCCGTCCTGCCCCGTGCCATCCTGGCCCGTGCTGTCCTGGCCCGTGCTGGCGCGGCTGGGGCTGGAGGTCGGAAGAGAGATGGTCAGGGTTCCGTTCTGGCAGGCGGTGAGGCACGCTACGGCGGCTAGGGACGCCAGCCGCAGGCACGCGGAGCGCAGGGTCACCGCGGCAGCGTATCGTCCGCGATGGCACGAAACATGACAACTTGCCCGCGTGTCGGCGGTTATGCGGCGGTCAGGATGTGGATGGTGCAGACGGCGTGGTCGTAGCTGGGCAGCACCATCAACGTGCCGGAGATGCGGCATCACATGATGACGCGCCTGTTCCTGGGGAACCTCCTGCCGATCGAGGAAACCAGCCGCCCGCTCATCGGTTACCGCGACAGGATGGCGGCCCGCGCCGAGTCGTTCCGGCAGGCCAAGGAGCGGTTCTCCCGCTCGCTGAGCGGCCCGTACCGGGCCAGCGTCTTCTTCGAGTTGCTCAGCCTGGATCACCTGATCGCGATGACCGACCTGGAGGTGACCGGGACCGACAAAGCCCTGGCGGCGCTGCGCCGGTTCGGCTCCGACGGCGCCCTGGCCAGTGCCGAGCAGGCCAGCGACCTGCTCGACGCCATCCGCGGCGTCAGCTAGCGCGATTGTGAACCGTTCGGCCCCGGAATCCGTGTTGAGGTCGGGGACGGAAGCGACCATTGCGGGGGCGGTCGCGTCCCCGCATGTTTCCCGGCCGACCCGGCCGTGGAGTTGTGGCTACCGCCGTCTTCCATTTCCCGCAGACGGCGGTAGCCACCTGCGGCTCATCCGCTGCACTGCGTGAACTGGCCGCCGGATGCGGCCGTTATACCTGGTAGGGCGATACGCCTGCTGAGACGGCCTGGCGGGGCGATCATATGGACGATACGGGTACGTGTGCCGGGATCCGGCCGCAGCTGGGCGTGTACCTGACCGGCGCGATCGCTCCTGCCGACCGCGTGGTGGTGGTGCGGCACCTGGCCGCCTGCGCCAGCTGCCGGGCGGAGCTGGCCGGGCTGGCGGCGCTGCCCGCACTGCTGCGCCGGCCGCCGGTCCAGGCCGCCGCTCAGGAACCCCCCGCGGACAATACGGAACCGGATAATACGGTTACGTATTATCCGAGCTCGGCCTATCCGGACCTGGACTATCCGGATGCGGGGCGGATGCCGGGAGGGCTGGTCAGGCGCGTGGTGCGTCGGCGGCGGCGGCGCTGGCTGCTCGCGGCCGCCGCCTTCGTGCTCGTGGTCGCGGCCGGCGCGGGGTGGGCGCTGCACCTGATGGGCCCATCGGCGCCCGGGCCACAGGCCGAAGCGACCTTGCTGCAGACCCGGACCATCGGCGACGTCACCGTACTGACCGACGACGAGGGCTACACGCTGTACTGGTTCGGCCCGGACAGCGCCACCAAGTCGGCTTGCCAGGGCAGCTGTGCCCGGAGCTGGCCGCCGGTGACCGGGCCCGCGACCTGGGGTCCCGGGGTGACCGGCACCATCGGCGCGATCGTGCGGCCCGGCGGGGCGCTCCAGGCCACCTACGACGGGCATCCGCTGTACACCACGACCGCGGACACCGGCCCGGGCCAGACCAAGGGCAACGACGTATGGTCCCACGGGGGCGAGTGGCACGAGGTCATCGTGCCGGGCCGGGCGGGCTGACCAGCGGGCGGGGATGCGAAAGCCAGGCCCGTTCGGTACTCCTGGATCGGGGAGGCCGGCCGGGCACCTTCCGTGAGAAAATCCGTGCCGTCGGCCATACCGCCCGTTAGGACCATCGTGTTCGACTCATCGCTGCGCACGCCGCTGGTTTACGCGATCGCGGTCCGGTACCAGACCCCATTGTGGCGGGCCGGGGCGCTGCTGCGGGCCGGGTGCATGGCCGGCTTCTGGGTGCTGCTGCTGTGGTTCCCGGCCGGCAGCGCGCCGCAGGGTGCCGCCATGCTCGCGCTCGGCTCGGTGGGCGCGGTCACGGCCTGGGCGCACAACCGGTCCTCGCTGCTCGACTTCCTGGTCGATCGCGATATCCCCGGGCTGAGCGCGGTGGCCAGGCACCTGATCGGCGCCAGGCAGCGGGCCGCCGCCGACCTGTCCGGCCTGCTGGAAGGGTTCGGCATCATCTCGGTAGCGCTGTTGTTCGCCGGGCCGCTCGCGGTGCGGCCGCTGCCCGCTATCGTCTACGAGCTGGGCACGGTGCTGATCGTGGTGCACGTGTGGAGCGCGTTCCTGCAGGCGATGACCGACTCGAGCTGGTACTCCCCGGACGTGCCGCCGGGACGGGCGGTGCTGCTGCTGCGTCCGGTGATACCGCTGATCGTCGCGGCCATCTTGTTCGCGATCCTGGCCTACCCGATCTACTGGCAGCATGAGGCAGTGCCCGGCGGGCTGTTCGGCGTGATCCTGGCCTGCGCGGTCGTGTTGCTGCTGCTGCCGTTCACGCTCGTCTACGAGCTAATCCTGCGCGCCGCCAGGGACGCGCTGGGCCTGCTGGCCCGGCGCTACCGGGCCGAGGACGCGGTCACCGTGCACAGCCTGGTCAAGAACGCGGCCTACGCGCTGATCAGCGAGGTGGACGCCGACTCCGGCGCCGGGGCGGAGACCAGGTCGCTGGCCCGCGAGATGCTGGCGCTGACCGAGGAGGCGCGCCTGCTGGCCCTCGGCCGGACCGCCGACCTGGGCGGCGTCGAGCTGCTGTGGCACTGCGTGACCCGGGTCCTGCCCAGCGGCGGGCAGATCACGGCGGAGCTCGACCCGGCCAGCCATACGGTGCAGCTCAGCGGGACCGACTACCAGCTGGCCCGGCGCTGCCTCGTGGACCTCATGACCAACGCGTGGAAGGCGGGCGCGCAGCGGATCGAGGTCGCCGTCAGGGTGGCCGAGCAGCCGGGGGCGGCCCGGCCGCAGACCGTGCTGCGGGTCGACGACGACGGGCCGGGGATGCCGCCAGGGGTGCTCGACAATCCGGCCACGAGCCTGGCCGTCATGGCCGAGCACCTGCGGGGATACTCGGGTTCGCTGACGTTTTCCGACCGGGCCGGGGGCGGGACAAGGGCGTGCGTCCGGTGGCAGTCGGCATGGTAGGAATGCACTGGTGCGGATCCTGGTGATCGACGACTACCTGAACGTGGAGATGGCGCTGCGCGGCATCCTCGACGGGCACACCGTGGTCGGCGTGCGCGACCCGGCCGCGCTGCCCCGGATGCTGGCCTACGAGGAGCCGTTCGAGGCGGCCATCGTGGACCTGCGCTACGTGCAGTCGGCCGCGACCGGGCTGACCGCGCTGGCCACGCTGCGCGAGCTCTCTCCCGGCACCAAGACGATCATCAGCACCACCGACGAGGAGGAGAACCGGCTGCTCTACCTGCTCGCGGCGTTCCAGTTCTTCGAGCCCAGGGCGCTGCTGGCCAAGCGCGCCGACGCGTTCGTGACCCGGGCCGTGGTCGAGGCCATCGGCCGCGGCGACCCCTCCCCCAGCCCGGACGCGGACCCGTTCCGCCGGGCCGCCGCGACGCGGCCGCCGCTGCTGGACCAGCTCGTGCACAACCGGACCGAACTGGGCATCTGGCAGGAGCTTGCCCGCTTCGACAAGCGCCTCCAGATCGCCAGCGCCGCGCACGTGCACCCGCGGACGCTGGACGCCTTCACCGCGGCAAAGGGCGCCGCCATCGACGTCGTGGCCGCTCACTTCCCCCGGCCGGGCCGCGGGACCGAGCCTTTGGCGGACACGGCCGGGCCGGGCGCGGACGCGGCCGGGCCGGGCGCGGCGCACGGCGCCAACCTGATCCGGGTCATCCATTTCGCCCGCACCCACGAGCAGTTCTTCGCCGACGCGGAGGTGGCCGGGCTGCTCGAGGCGTCATGGCGGTCGCGCTGAATCCCAAGTACAGCGAAGTTTTACCTGGCCTGGCGGCCCGCGGCCGTCCAGGCTGGCTGCTCATGCACCTGCCGGGCCGGACGCGGTGAGCACGGGCTACCTGCCCGTGCTCGGCGACGCGCTGCGGCACGGGCCCTGGGTCGCCGGGCTGTGCGTGTTCGCGGTGACGCCGGGCGCGCTGATCGTCATCGCCCTGGTGCTCGAGCGGCGCTGGCTCGTCCCGGGTGAGCAATTCGCCGCCGTGGCTTACGGCGACCCGCTGCTGGCGGTCGCGGCAGGCCTCGGTACCTGGCTGGCCGGCTCGCGCCCGCCGCACGGCCTGACCGGGCCGGCCGCGGGGGTCACGGCGGTCGTGCTCACGCTGCTGTTCGGGCTGGCGCAGTGGCGCGACGAGCTGCGGCGGGGCTATTACACCCCGGCGCAGGCCGTGGCGCCGACGAAGATCTGGCACCAGGTGGTGGTCTACCCGGTGCTCGGATACTGGCTGTGGACCGCGGGGATCGGCGGGCTCTCGGCGCCCGGCGGCGCGGCCGCCTGGGCCGTCTGGGCCGGGAAGGCCCTGCTGCTGGCGCTGACCGGGATCTGGGCGGCGGCCAACGTGTACGACCGCCGGCATCCCAAGCTCGGCCACCCGCCGTTCGACTGGCGCCGGCTGCGGCCGTGGCCGCGGCCCTGGGCGGCGGAGTCGCAGACGCTGCTCGCGGCGCGCGAGCGCGGCTGACGGTTGTGCGAAGTTTTGTATGGGGTGGCGGCCTGACGGCTGGCACTGTGCTACTACGCCGACGAGGCGGTCCGGGCCGACGAGGGGGCGGTCCGGGCCGCCCGGCGGGGTTTCTGCTTGCCTAAGGCTCCGGGCCGGCGTCCGGGGGCTCGTCTTCGCAGGGCTGACCGCAGATGTCGCAGATGAACTGGCCGAGTGCGTCGCGTAGCAGGTCGGCACCGTCGTGCGTGCAGCTGCGCCGCAGCCGTCGCGGGGGCCTGCTCATGGCTCCGGGCGGCCGCGATGCACCAGATTCGAATGCCACCACGCCTCCCTTCGCCTAGGCGGCTTCTTGGTCAGGCACTACCAGCTTACGCGTCTCGCTCCAGCGGCCAGAGGACCTCAGCCACCGGCGCGAGACGGTGAAGCTGTTCAGCACAACGAGGTACGCGGCGGCGTTATGCCCGCTCGGCACGGCGAACACGGCGCCGAGGGTGAGCACGTCCCCGGGGCCGAGGACGAGGTGGCCGGACGGTGGCTCGCCGTCGTCGAGCAGGATGTTCGCGCTGGCGAAATAGGCGTCGGGCTCCTTCCACCCCACCGCCTCCTGGGTCAGGTCGTGGCCGTGCCTGGCCAGCTCCTCGGCGGTGATGGAGCTGACCGAGACGAGCTGTTCGGAGTCCCTGGGCACGGTGATGGCGAGCTGCCCGTTGTTGCGGATCGCCACCTCGATCATGAGCGCTCCCACCGGCGGCCCGTTGAACGGCTGGCGCGGCATGTGCCGGCGCTGGACCGCGTGCGCGGTGACCGACGCCCTGATCTCATAGCCGACCGCGGCGGTGAGCACCCGCCCCCTGATGAACTTGAGGTAAGCGAAGGCGCCGCCGATAACGATGGCCGCCGCAGTCAGGGCATCGTCGATCTGCGTCAGTAGCGTGGAAGTCACCGTAGCCCGATCGGTTTCTCGTGGCGTCGAGTATTCCAGCGTGGCGGCGGTAACGGGATCAACCCGCGGAAGTCACCTGCACGTCACCAAGTGTTCATCCGGGCGATGGATGTTATTGCGCAGGTCAGAGCACTCGTTACGCGTAACATGGAGCATGGTGACCGACAGCAGGAACTGTGAGCAGTGCGGCGTGCTATTTACCCCGCGCCGGGAGCACGCGCGCTTCTGCTCGGCCCGCTGCCGGGTCGCGTGGAACCGGCTGCACGCCAGCGACACCCCGGCCGAAGGGGGCGCGCTCGGCTGGACGATCACCGCGATGCGCGAGACGATCGACCGGCTGCTGCGCGCCAGGGGCCGGGACCGGCCGCACGCCTTCGCCGTGGTCAGCGAGGCCGTCTGGTGGGTCACCATGGTCGACGCCACCCTGGTGCGCTACCACCCGGACGCCTACGACGGCGTGCTGGCCGGTCACGAGGCGGCGGAGCGGCGGGCGATCGAGGGAACGTTCGGCGGGCTGCGGTTCGTACGTAACCAGATGGGCTACTACCTGGACCACGCCGACTTCATCCAGCCGGGACGCGGCCACCTCGCGACCTGGACCTGGTGCTCGCTGCCCGAGCCTGGACTCGACTCGCTCCCGGCCCGCGGGCAGGAGTGGGAGCTGACGCGCTACCGGGAGTACCAGGCCTGGCTGGCGGACCAGCCGGTGGGTGACACGTTCCGGCTCGCCGGCGCCTTCCTCCGCCGGGCCTCGGAAACCTGCCTCGCGCCCAGCTAGCGGGTGCGGTGCCTTTCACCTGCGGGGTCGGCCGGTTCACAATGATGTCATCCGGGCGTGACAACCGGCTGCCGTACGCCTCGGCCGTCGCCTGGGTGCACGGAAAGTCCAAGACGCCACTGGTTCCCTCGATCGTCATCGGGGTGATCACGATCTTGCTGCTGGTGCTGAACGTCGGCAACCAGCGCGCGTTCTTCGTGCTCACCTCGGTCGCGATCATCATGTTCTACATCGCCTACATGTGCGTCACCGGGCCGCTGCTGATCGCGCGGCTGCGCGGGAAGTGGCCGACGCCAGACCATGGCCCGTACTTCTCGCTGGGCCGCTGGGGCGTGGTGGTGAACCTGCTGGCCGTCTTCTTCCAGATCGTCGTCATGATCAACCTGGCCTGGCCGCGGCCGGCGGTCTACGGCGCCGACCACTGGTACTTCCAGTGGGGTGCGTTTACCTTCACCGGCGTGCTCGGCGGCGTCGGCATCATCTACTACCTGGCCAGGCTGCGTGGCCGCCCGGCCGCGGTACTGGCCGAGCATCGCGCCGAGGCGGTCCTCCCCGGGGCCGGCCGGCTACTTCGGCCGGGTAACCCGGGCGGTGGACGAGGGACTGCGGGGCTGCGGAATCTCCCCGGACGAACACGGGGCCAGCGCGGCCAACCCGATCTTCGCGCGGTCCCTTGCCTCCTGGCGACGGGCGGCGCGGAGCCTGTCCGGCGACCCGACCCAGGACAAGGCGCTGATCCTGGTGTCGGTGCTCGCCGACAGCCGCCCGGTGTGGAGTTCCGGCGGTGATATGGCGGGCGGCCTGTGGGAGGGGCAGCCGACTCCGGGACTGTTGCGGATGCTGGCCCGGTTCGCGCTGTCGTTCCGGCCGCCAACCGGCTTCCTGCGCGATTTCGTGGTCGAGCACTCGGGCGAGCGGCGCGGGCAGCTCGACCTCAAGCACGGGGGGATGATCCCGATCGTCGACCTAGCCCGCTGGGCCGGGATGGCGAGTGCCTCGACGCGGGAGCGGCTGCGGGCAGCCAAGGCGGGGACCATCGACAGCGCGGAAGCGCAGACGCTGACGGAGGCGTTCGGCTTCATCTTCTCGCTCCGCCTCGACCACCAGGTCGAGCAGCTGCGGCGCGGCTCGGTCCCGGACGACTTCATCGACCCCAAGACGCTGAACCCGCTGGCCCGCTCCTACCTGCGGGAGGCGTTCCGGGCCGTGGCGTCGGTGCAGGCGAACCTCTCGGCCGAGCTGTCGCTCGGAGTGCGCTAGGGCTGATCCAGGGTGGCTGATCTAGCGCGCTGCTCCGGTGGTCCGTTTCCGTCTTCCCCGGAGCAGCGCTCTGGTGCTTGATTACGCCGGAGCCAGGCTGAACCGCTGCCGGTCCGGGTCCATCGCGAGGATGCGGACCGAGACGCGCGTGCCGGCCAGCCAGGACTGCCCGGGAGCGAGACCGGTGACGCCCTCGGACTCGACGAACGAGCCGAACGGCACCTGGGCCGTCACCACGCCCTCGATGACGTCACCGACCTGGTGCCGCGCGAGGAAATCCTGCCAGCTCATGTAGATCACCTCCTTCCCGTCACGAGCGGCTTCTCGCTTCTCGTGGCGGAGGCGGGCCTCGGGCCCGCACGGTGATCAAGCCGCGGCCGGGTTACCCATCTGTGCACGGCCCATGGCCGACCCGGCAGTCACACGCCGATGCTAGCCGCCATCGCCCGGATGCGGCCACCGGTTACGCTGTGGCGTTGATTTACGCCGCAGCGTGGACTTACGCCGCAGCGTGGATGGCGGCGACCGGGGAGTAGTGGGAGGCGTCGCCCTTGACGGAATAGCTGGGGCTGCCGTCGAGGCCGACCGGGATATCGCCGGCCACGGTGACGCGGTTCAGCCGCCGGGGCGCGTCGTCGTAGTTGTCCACCGCGTAGTGCTGGGTGATCCGGTTGTCGAACAGCACCAGCTGGCCTGGCTCCCAGGTGACCCGCAGGATGTTCTCCGGGCGGGTGACGTACTGCTGCAGGATCTTGAGGAGCTCGTACGACTCGGCAGGGTTCGAGATTCCGTGTGTGACGAGCGTGTGCTGTGGTGCAGGAGCGGCACATGTTGCACTCGGGCCAGGAAAAAAACGTGGTTGATCCGGCTCTGCGGCAATGCCCGCTCAGCTTCTGGCCGCGTGGACTGCAATGCAGACGTCGGAGCGGCACCTCCGTCACTACGGCACCACGCGTACCATGTCATACGACATGAATGCCGCGTTCATGCTGCTCCAGCTGCATGGCTGGGACATCCATGCAGTAAGAACCAGGCGGCGGGCGCGCAAAGCCAGTCACGGCAGCGCACCGGGACACGCGAGCACC
>Ga0081540_1001138_pt1 | contig 23482 bp, 17 predicted proteins | sample TabmetS2T1R1_FD_71024 | JGI IMG/M metagenome (GOLD analysis project Ga0081540, IMG submission 71024) | Tabebuia heterophylla rhizosphere microbial communities from the University of Puerto Rico - S2T1R1 | ecosystem: Host-associated > Plants > Roots > Rhizosphere ... | reverse complement strand
CTCGAGGCCTTCACCGACAATTTCCTTAAAGCCGGGAACCTCGCCGGTGGCTTCGCGCACTACCGTGCAGCCCATGCCGGCCGGATCAGGATGATGAAGGGTGAAACGCTACCGCTACCGCCGATCGCTGTGCCGACCTGTGTTCGCTGGGCCGAGCATGATCCGCTGTTTCCCTATGAATGGACCGACCGGCTCGGCGAGACCTTTACAAATCTCGATCTCGCGATGTTTCCGGATGTCGGTCACTTTCCGCATCGCGAGGATCCCGATCGCGCAGCATCGGAGATCGCGGCGTTCTTTACGCGCATCGGCTGGAGCTGAAGAACATGGGTGGGACCGCCAGACGCGACAAAAAACTGGCGGCCCCGTGCCGCTGCTTTGAAATCCTGGCCGGGAAGTGCGGCTTCGCCGGTCAGCCGGAGCGACGAAATGACGGTAGCAAGGCGCGGCGAAACAGCAACGTGAACTCTTTTTTAACCTAACCAGTCAACCTTACCGCGCGTGCCAAAACGCTGGAATTCCCGCTGTTTGAAGCGCTTTTCACGCGAGCCCGGCGCCTATCCGTATTCGTGCGGGCGTCTACGCCAGAACCGCCATTTAATCCCGCCCCTTCTTCGCCTTCTTCTCGTCCTTGCCGTTGTCCTTGCGCCGATTGGTGAAGCGCGCGTTGCCAAGGCCGGTGCCGATGGTTAACACGCCCCAGCGCCCGACGTCCTGCATGAAGGGCACTTCGGAAAGACCCTGCACCACGCCATCATTGTGCATCAGCACGGCGGTGTCGTGATCACCGATCTGCGGGATCGCCTCCACCAGGCTGGCCGGCAGGTTGAACTTGCTGCTCTCCCAATTGCCGGGCAGGTTCTGCGCGCCCTTCTCGATCGAGCCATCCGCGTCGATCACGCCGGGACAGGCGATGCCGATGAAGGGCGCGAGCTTCCGGCCATCGGCCTCGGTGGCGGCGATCAGATCCTTCAGCATCTTGACCAGCCGCTTGACCGCGCCTTCGCGCGTCGGCTCGTCGTCGGCGTGCCGCCACAGTTCGGACATCCACACCTCGGCCCTGGAAAGATCGGGCGCCTTTTTCCAGCGCGTTTCCACCACGCCGCAGCGGATATTGGTGCCGCCGATATCTACCGCGAGAATGCTGTCATAGGCCTCGAAGATCCAAGACGGCGCCAGATGCAGCGTGCCGATCAGGCCCGCATCGTCGGGGTGAAACCGGATCGGCACCAGATCGACGTCGAAGTCCTCCGCCTTGAGAATGATTTCGGTGCGGGCAATGGCGATCTCGCCGACCCGGCTCTGCCGGAAGCCGCCACCGACCACGATGCGTTCGGTATCGGCCCACGCCTTGGTCTTCAGGATCCGCCGCGTCACATAGGCCAGTTCCTGCGCGAACTCCTCGATCGCGCCATGCACCAGCGCAGCCGCCCTGATGTCATCGCCGACCAGCGCCAGATCGAGCTCGTTCTTGGGGATCGCGCCGGTGGATTTCTTCCCCAAGGGATCTTCGCCGTTTTTCTTCAGCGGCTTGCGCAGCCCGTCCAGGATCTTGCGGAAGGCCCCCTTGCTGGCGCGGTCGCCGAGAAAGCCGTCGTCGTCCTTCAGTTCGACATTGAAGCTGTCGACCTCGACCGACGGCAGCCGGGTGGCGCCGTGCCGGGCGATGCCGGTGGTGGTAACGATGTCTTCTGCCATATTGCCCTTGCCCGTAAGCGGATTTCGCCGGCGACAACGGGCACGGAACCCCTTTGGTTTCACGGAGGCGAGGGCAAATGGCGACCAGCGAATGGCGAATAGCTCCCTCGCCGGCCATTCGCCCCTCACTATTCGCCCCTTTCCGGGCTAAATCCTTCGGTTTTCGCGGCATTTCCGGCCGTTTCGCCTTGACTCCCGGCGTTCTGCGGCTATAAGTCCTCGCATCCGGCGCGGGATTTCTCGCGCCGCTTGTTTTTGCGCGAATTCCAGGGGGCTTAGTCTCCGGCCGCGCGAAAATCGTACCCATAACGACTGACCAAAAAGCCGACCCGACAGCCCTCTTTGGGACATGTTCGAGGCCGGGATCGAACACGAAGGATCAAAACGATGTTCGCAGTCATCAAAACCGGCGGCCGGCAGTACCGCGTCGTTCCGGATGATGTGCTCGAGATAGGCAAGATCGCCGGCGATGTCGGCACGATCGTGCAGCTTGGTGAAGTCCTGGTCGTCGGCGGTGACACGCCGGTGCTGGGAACTCCGACGGTTGCCGGCGCTTCCGTTGCAGCCGAAGTGCTGGACCACAAGCGCGGCCCGAAGGTGATCGCGTTCAAGAAACGCCGCCGCAAGAATTCGCGCCGCAAGCGCGGCTATCGCGACGAGATCACGGTGCTTCGCGTCACCGAGATCCTGACCGATAATGCAAAGCCTTCGATCGGCCCGCGGCCGAAGAAGGAAAAGGTTGTGGCACCCGCCGCCGATGGCGACGAGGCGCCGAAGGCGGCCAGGAAGGCGCCGGCCAAAAAGGCTGCGGCGAAGACCGCCGCCGCCAAGGCCCCGGCCAAGAAGGCCGCCGCCAAGGGCAAAAGCGAGAAGAAGTGATCGTCTCGATCACAAATTGAGACGTGACAAAAAGTGAAATGATTCCGTCAAGGAATTGATCTAGGAAAATAGCGAAGTCGGAGACGGGCCATGGCTCACAAAAAAGCAGGCGGTTCATCGCGGAACGGACGCGATTCAGCGGGCAAGCGCCTTGGCATCAAGGCCTATGGCGGCGAGCGCGTGATTCCCGGCAACATTATCGCGCGTCAGCGCGGCACCACCTGGCATCCCGGCCTTAATGTCGGCATGGGCACCGATCATACTCTCTTCGCCAAAGTCGAAGGTCATGTCGAATTCCGTGCAAAAGCCAATGGTCGCACTTTCGTCTCGGTCGTACCGGTGACGGAGGCTGCCGAATAGACGGTGGACAAATTTGAGTCCGCCGGGTCCTGTCAAACCGGCGGAGTCAAAATGGGCTCCAAAGGGGAGGCGGGAAACCGGCCTCCCCTTTTTCATTTTGCGCATACTGCATTCAGGAGCCCGACATGTTGCAGGATATCCCGATCCCGGCGCCGATCTTGCGTGAAGCGAGTAGCTGCGTCCTCGAGACCGAACGGCTGACCTTGCGGCGGCCGACCCTCGCGGACGTAAAAGCGATCGCGCGCCTTGCCAATGATCGCCGGATTGCAAAAAACACCCGCCGCCTGCCACATCCCTATCTGCAGGATCACGCCGTCGAGTTCGTGCGCACGATTGCCGGCGAACGGCGCGAGACGGTGTTCCTGATCGAGCAAAATTATTCGCCGATCGGCATGGTCGGTATCGACTGGAGCGAACAGGACGCGCCCGAACTCGGCTATTGGCTTGGCGTCGAGCACTGGGGTCAGGGCTTCGGAACCGAGGCCGCGCGCGCGGTGATCGATTTCTTCTTTGAGGAATTCGATAACGAACACCTGACTTCCGGCGCCCGCGTCGCCAACCCGACGTCCCGCAACATCCTGGAGAAGTGCGGCTTCCAGTGGAGCGGCGTCGAACTGCACCGCTTCGAAGCGCTGGGATGCTCGACCCCGGTGGACCGCTTCCGCCTGTCGCGCAGCGTGTGGTCGTCGCTGAAGAACTGGGGCTCATCGGTACGGAAAGAGCGGTAGTTCATACCCTCCCCTGGAGGGGGAGGGTCGACGCTCATGCAATGAGCGGCGGGGTGGGGGGACGGTCTCTCCACACCCAACAGTGATCGAGTGGAGAGATCACCCCACCCCGTCTCACATTCCGCTGCGCTTCATGTGAGCCGACCCTCCCCCTCCAGGGGAGGGTGGCAAAGATCACGCCGGCGGATTGACCACCGTTTCGTCGCGGCCCAGCTGCTGCTCGCGCAGGAAGATATAGATGCCCGCGCCGATGATGATGGCGGCGCCGATCAGCGTCGATATCGACGGCACGTCGCCCCACACCACGAAGCCAAAGATTACCGCCCACACGATCATCGAATATTGATACGGAACCACGACGCTGGCTGGCGCCAGCTTCAGCGAACGGTTGATGCACAATAGCGCAACGACGGAAGTCACTCCCGCGGCGGCGAACAGGCCAAGACTGCCGATCGTCGGCGTTACCCAGCCGATCGGCGACATCAGCGCGCCGAGCAGGAAAGTGCCGCCGAACTGCGTCGTCGTCAGCACGATGTCCGGCGTCGCCCGCAGCGAACGCGTGATCAGCATCAGCAACGCAAACGAGAGGCTGCCGCCGAGCGCGATCAGCGCCGGCCAGCTTACGGTTTGCGTCGATGGGCGGAGCGCGATCAGCACGCCGCAAAATCCGATCATGATCGCGGTCCATCGCCGCCAGCCGACGTGCTCGCCGAGCACGATGCCCGACAGCGCGGTGACGAAGATCGGCGAGGCCAGGTAATAGGTGATGACGTCGGCCAGCGGCAGATAGACGGTGGCGAGAAAGAACGCCGCGACTTCCAGCGTCGAGAGCACGACGCGCAACAGCTGCAGCCAGGGCCGTTCGATCTGCGCAAATTCGGCGCGCTGCTTCCAGATCAGCGGCAACAGCACCAAGAGCGCCGCGCAGGCGCGCAGCCACAGCAACTGCCCGACCGCGTAGGTCGCAACCATGTATTTCCCGAGCGCATCGCCGAACGAGAACATGAAGATCGACAGCAGCATCAATCCGATGCCGGCCAGCCGCGCGGAACGCTCGTCATAGGTGGAGATTTTCGCGAAGAGACTCATGGGCGAGTGCGACGTTTCCGGCGTTCCCAGTGACGGCCGGACTTGTTTCGGCCCTCCACGTTCCTGTCCCGCTGGTTAAGCGGATGAATGCCCGGGACGTCTAGCGCGAACACGCGTTTCGCGCTACCGCCCGGCGCATGACGAATTGAACCAATTGTCGCAGCGCTCATCCTCTGCGATACCGGTACGCCCTCTGACAAGCTCTGCAGGAAACCGAGATGTCCGACTTCGACCCCACCCAGCACCGCATGGTGAGCGAACAGCGCTGGTTCGAGGATTTCGTGCTGGGCGAACGCTTCGTGATCCCGAGCCGGACCCAGACCTCTGCGGTATTCGCCGCGTTCCAGACCGCGAGCGGCGATACCCATCCGATCCATTACGACGTCGAATATTGCCGCGCGCGCGGCATGCCGGACCTGCTCGCGCATGGTTTCCAGACCCTGGTCCATACCGCGCCGGGCGCGGGCCTGTTTCCCTATATCGTGGAGGAATCGCTGGTCGGTTTCCTCGAGCAGTCGAGCCGGTTCTTGAAGCCGGTCTATGCCGGCGACACCATCTACCCCGCGCTCGAAGTGATCGAACTCGTTCCCGGCCGCACCACCGGCGTGGTGACGCTGCGCTCGACCGTGTTCAACCAGCGCAAGGAGCTGGTGCTGGAAGGGATGCAGAAGTTTCTCATTCGGCGGCGACCGGCCTCATAAGAAAGCCCGGGCTTCCGGTTAGAAACCGCAAAAAGGCCCGAAAATTAGGGCTTTTCGCCAATGTTGCGCCGCTTGAGGGTTGCCGCGACGGCCCCCCTGCCTTACCTAGAAGCCATCATGAAATTCCTTGACGAGGCTAAGGTCTATATTCGCTCCGGCGACGGCGGTAACGGCTGCGTGGCGTTCCGCCGCGAGAAGTTCATCGAGTTCGGTGGACCCTCCGGCGGCAATGGCGGCCGTGGCGGCGACGTCATCGTCGAGGTTGTCGACGGGCTGAACACGCTGATCGACTATCGCTACCAGCAGCACTTCAAGGCGCCGAAGGGCACCAATGGCATGGGCAAGGACCGCCATGGCGCCAACGGCAAATCGATCGTGCTCAAGGTGCCGGTGGGCACGCAGATTTTCGACGAGGATCGCGAAACGCTGATCCACGACTTCACCGAGCTCGGCGAAAAATTCGTGCTGGCCGAAGGCGGCAATGGCGGCTTCGGCAACGCGCATTTCAAATCCTCCACCAACCGCACGCCGCGCAACGCCAATCCCGGCCAGGAAGGCGAGGAGCGCTGGATCTGGCTCAGGCTGAAGCTGATTGCGGATGCCGGCCTCGTCGGCCTGCCCAATGCCGGCAAGTCGACGTTCCTTTCCGTCGTCAGCGCGGCGAAACCGAAGATCGCCGACTATCCCTTCACCACGCTGCACCCGCAGCTCGGCGTCGTGAATGCGCAGGGGCGCGAATTCGTGCTCGCCGACATTCCCGGGCTGATCGAGGGCGCGCATGAAGGCGCAGGGCTCGGCGACCGGTTTCTCGGTCACGTCGAGCGCTGCCGCGTGCTGCTGCATCTGATCGATGCGACCTGCGAACATGCCGGCAAGGCCTACAAGACGGTGCGAACCGAGCTCGAGGCCTATGAGGGGCATCTCGCCGACAAGATCGAGATCGTGGCGCTGAACAAGATCGACGCGGTCACGCCGGACGAATTGAAGAAGCAGCGCGATCGCCTGAAGCGCGCCGCGAAGAAGACGCCGCTGCTGCTCTCGGGCGTAACCGGCGAAGGCGTACCGGAAGCGCTCCAGGCGCTGGTCGAGGTGATCGGCGAAGCTCCGGTTTCGCTGAAGGCCAAGGGCGGCCAGGCGGAGCCGTGGGCGCCGGCAACGCCGCCGCAGGGCTGATGCAAACTTGAGCCTTCCCGCGGCCGCCACTTCCAAATCAGGGAACTGGCGCGTATTGCTTCCGAACACCCCGTAGTATTCGACCGCACCCATGAAACGCCCCGCGCTCAAAAACTTTCGCCGCATCGTCGTCAAGGTCGGCTCCTCGCTGCTGGTCGATTCCGACGCCGGCGAGGTCCGCGCCAAATGGCTGTCGGCGCTGGTCGCCGATATCGCCAAGCTGCACGGCGAAGGCCGTGACGTTCTGGTCGTATCGTCGGGTTCGATTGCGCTCGGACGCAGCCGCCTGAAATTGCCGCGCGGTCCCTTAAAACTCGAGGAAAGCCAGGGCGCCGCCGCGGTGGGACAGATCGCGCTGGCGCGGATCTGGTCGGAGGTGCTCGGCGCTCACGGCATCGGCGCCGGACAGATTTTGGTGACGCTGCAGGATACCGAGGAACGCCGCCGCTATCTCAACGCCCGCTCGACCATCGCCAAGCTTTTGGAATGGCGTGCGGTGCCCGTGATCAATGAGAACGACACGGTTGCGACCAACGAAATCCGCTATGGCGACAATGACCGCCTCGCCGCGCGCGTCGCCACGATGGCGAGCGCCGATCTGCTGATTTTGTTGTCCGATATCGACGGCCTCTATGACGCGCCGCCCGGCGCCAATCCCAACGCCAAACTGATTCCGATCGTGGAATCCGTCACCTCCGAGATCGAAGGCATGGCGGGCGCGGCGGAATCCGAATTGTCGCGCGGCGGCATGTTCACCAAGATCGAGGCCGCGAAGATCGCGACGACATCGGGCACGCATATGCTGATTGCGTCGGGCAAGATCGAGCATCCATTGCAGGCGATTGCCGATGGCGGACGTTGCACCTGGTTCCTGACACCCGCCAATCCCGTCACCGCGCGAAAACGCTGGATCGCGGGTTCGCTGGAGCCGAAGGGCACACTCACCATTGATGCCGGCGCGGTCGCGGGGCCGCGCGCCGCGGGCGCGATGCGCTGGGCGGCGCGATGCCGGCCTGCACGAATGCGCCGTCGAAGTATCGTGCGGCGGACGTCGCCGCATGCTCGCGCGCTGGTCGGCCGCGAAGCCGTCGACGCTCTCGCTGTCGATCGACCGTCGCGCTCCCCCGCGATCGACGACGGATAGCGCGGAGATGCACGTGCATCTGCACGGTGCGATGGGAACGCCCGGCGCGAAAGCGGGCGCCGTGAATTTCGGTCCCCGCCTGATCGCGCGCATCGATCCCGGCGACGCGCTCGCGCGCGAGTGCGTCCGGCGTCTTTTCGATCTCGGCGCGCAGAGCGGCGAGGCCGCCGTGGTGTTCGCCGACGCGCTGCTGCGCACGCTCGCGCTGCACGTCTTCGCACGGTACGCGCCTGCCGCGGAACCCGCGCGTTACGGCGACCGGCTCGCGACGACGCTCGTGCGCCATCTCAGGTCCTTCATCGACGCGCGGCTCGACCGGCGGCTTTCGCGCACCGATCTCGCCCGTCTCGCCGGCTACGACGCGCGCGAATTCTCGACCGCGTTCCGCAACACGTTCGGCATGACGCCGATGCAGTACGTCATCGAGCGGCGGCTCGATCGAGCCTGCCTGCTGATTGCGAACACGGAACGCGATCTCGCCGACATCGCGATCAGCGCCGGCTTCTCGAGCCAGAGCCATCTGACCTCGACGCTGAAGAAGAGGCGCGGGATCACGCCGCTGCGTCTGCGGCGCCAGTCGGCGCGCGCGATCGCGACGAGCACACGGTGAGCGGGCGGCCCCAGGCATTCCGGATCCGGCCCAAAGAAAAGGACCCGGGAGCAGGAGGCTCCCGGGTCGTTGCTTGTGGCGGTGCATTCACTTGCTGTACGGCCCGCCGTCATGAGGTGGTCGTAGTGACTGCGCTGCCGAGCCCATGATCTCGCCGCGCTCGCGCCAGCGGAACTGTACAAGAGACCCCCGGCGTACAGACCGTTCGGGCAGCCGCCGTAAATATGCAGGCGCGCTGAGAAAAAAGGCCGTCGCAGCCGGCGAGACGCGCGCTCAGGCATCATTCGCGCCATGCCCGCCGCGACCGATTTCCGCCTCTACTACGGCAACGCGCTCGACGTCCTCGCCGAGCTCCTCGCGCGCGAGCTCCGGAACGTACCGCCCGGCGTCGGTCTGTTCGAGCCCGACACGATCCTGATCCCGCAGCCGTCGATGCGGCGCTGGCTGCAGAAGACGCTGGCCGAGAAGCACGGCATCGCGGCGAACCTGCGCTTCCTCGCGCCGGGCGAATTCGTCGGCGAGCTCCTGAAGGCGAACGTGCCCGACGCCGACGATGCGCGCACGATCGATCCGTCGCGCCTCGTCTGGCGGCTCTACGCGGCGCTGCAGGACCCGGCGACGCGCGCGCATCCCGCGATCGCGCCGGTGCTCGAACGTTTTCTCGGCGGCGTCAGCGCCGAGCTCAAGGCCTGGTCGCTTTCGAGCGCGCTCGCCGACGTATTCGCGAAGTACCAGGCCTGGCGTCGCGACTGGCTGCTCGCATGGGACCGCGGCGAGCACCGCGACGATTGGCAGGCCGAGCTCTGGCGTCGCGCGACGCGCGGCCTTGCACACCGCGCACAGGCGATCGATCGCTTTCTCGAACGCCACGGCGACGCCGACGCGCCGGCGCCGCGCGGTCTTCCGGCGCGCGTGTTCGCGTTCGCGTGCCTCAACGTGTCGCCCGACGTGCTGCGCATGATGACGGCCGCGTCGCGCGGCGCGACGCTGCATTTCTACCTGCCGACGCCGACGCGCAAGTACTGGGGCGATCTCCGCAGCTTGCGCGAGCGCCTCGCCGAACCCGAATCCGATGCCGATCCCGATCCGCTCGCCGACGTCGAGAACCCGCTGCTCGCGGCATGGGGCCGCGCGGGGCGCGACTTCATCGCGACGCTGTTCTCGTACGAGCTCGCGACGCCGACGGAAATCGAGTTCTACGCCGAGCCCGCGCCGCCATGCGGCCTGCTGCAGCGCCTGCAGCTCGATCTCCTCGAACGCCGCGCGCCGGCCGCCGAGAAACTTCCGCTCGCCGCGATCGAGCACGAGCGCACGTTGCAGGTCCACGCGTGCCACACGCGCATGCGCGAGGTCGAGGTGCTGCACGATCAGCTCCGCGCGCTGCTCGAGGACGATCCGAAGCTCGAGCCGCGCGACATCGCGGTGATGGCACCCGACATCAATCTCTATGCGCCGTACATCGCGGCCGTGTTCGGCGGCGCGCAGGGCACGGCGCGCTTCATTCCGTACACGGTCGCCGACGAGAGCGCGCTGATCGCGGCGCCGGTCGCCGATCTCGTGCTGCGGCTCCTCGATCTGCGCCGCTCGCGGCTGACCAGCAACGACGTGCTCGATCTCATCGCGCTGCCGCCGCTGATGCGCCGCTTCGATCTCGACACCGAATCGATCGATCGCCTGCGCGGCTGGGTCAAGTCGGCCGGCGCGCGCTGGGGGCTCGACGCGGCGCACCGTGCGCGGCTCGGCGCGCCGGCGGACGACGCCTTCACGTGGCGCTTCGCGCTCGACCGCCTGCTGCTCGGCCACGCGGCCGGCGACAATGCCGACATCGCCGGCGTCGCGCCGTGGCCGGAGCTCGAAGGCACCGCGCTCGACGCGCTCGACGCGCTGATCGAGCTGCTCGCGATCGTCGGCAGGGCAGCGGGCGAAGTCGACGAGCCGCGCCGCGTGCCGGACTGGCAGACGCTCCTCACCGACGCGCTGGCCGAGCTGCTGCCGCCGTCCGCCGCCGACGCCGTCGAGCAGCGCGCGCGCGATCGCGTGTTCGCCGAAATCGACGCGTTCGGCCGCGCCGCCGAAGACGCCGGACTTCGCGACGCGCTGCCGGCCGACGTCGTGCGCGCGCATTTCGCCGCGCGCTTCGCCGAGCCCGATCTCCGTCAGCCGTTCCTCGCCGGCGGCGTCACGTTCTGCCGCATGGTGCCGATGCGGCTGATTCCGTTCCGCGCGATCGGCCTGCTGGGTCTCAACGATCGCGACTATCCGCGCCAGGAATCCTCGCCCGCACTGAACCGCCTGTCCGAGGCGCTCGATCGGCCCGGCGCGCGCCGGCGCGGCGACCGTTCGGTGCGCGACGACGACCGCTTCCTGTTCCTGCAGCTCCTTGCCGCCGCGGACCGCGTGCTGTACCTGAGCTACATCGGCCGCGACGCGCTCGACGATTCGACGCGCGAGCCGTCGGTCGTCGTGTCCGAGCTGCTCGATGTCGCCGCCGCCTATTTCGATGATCCGGCCGAAGCGCGCAAGCGCCTCGTGCTGCAACATCCGCTGCAGCCGTTCGGGCGCGACGCCGACGCGGATGCGCGGCGCATCCGCTTCGATCCCGCGTGGGCGCCCGCGCTCGCGACGACGCCGGCGGCGCACCCGCTGCCGGTTTTCGCGCCGTCACCGCTGCCGCCGGAGCCCGACACGCCGGCGTCGACGACGATCGACTACAAGGCGCTCAGCCGCTTCGTGATCGATCCGCCGAGCAAATTCCTCAGCGAGCGCCTCGGCGTGCGCCTCGACGAGGACGAAGCGCACCTCGCCGAGAACGAACCGTTCGTCGCGGCCGATGCGCTCGAGCGGTTCAATATCCTGCAACGCGTCTACGCGGCGCTGCTCGCCGATGCGAACGTCGACGAAGCCGCGCTGTGCCGTCGCCTGCAGGCCGAGGCCGAGCTTCCGCCCGGCGCCGCGGGGATGCAGCGCCTGCGCGAGATCGCGCGCCAGGCGCGGCCGATCGCCGTCGCCGTGCGCGAGGCGCGTCGCGGCGTCGCCAGGCCGCTGCCGTTCGAGCTCGAGCTCGGCGAGGCGAAGCTCGTCGGCTCGCTCGACGACGTCGACGACGCGCACGCGATCCGCGCACGCGTCGGCCGGCGCAGCGCGCGCAACGTCGTGCGCTGGCATCTCGACGCGCTGGTCCTCGCGGCGCTCGGCGATCCGCGTCCGGTGCTGACGTTCGCGACATTCGAGCCCGGCGACATCGGCCCGCGCAAGCTCGCGATTCCGCCGCGCGATGCCGCGCGCGATACGCTGCGCTGGCTCGTCGGCGTCATGCGGCAAGGCCTCGCCAAGCCGCTGCCGTTCCGCACCGGCGCCGGCTGGGAATGGCTCGACAAGTTCGACGGCAACGACGTCGCGAGCGCCGACGAAGCGGCGTCGAAGCTCTGGATCACGCGCACGGGCGCCGGCGAGGGCAGCGATGCCGCGACGCAGCTCGCGCTGCGCGGCGCGATGCCGTTCGGCGACGAGACGGCGACCGCGGAGTTCCGCGAGTGGGCGAAAGTGCTTTTCGCCGCTATCTGCGCGGCGCGCGTGCCCGCGAACGCCGCATGACCGCCTCGCTGCTCGACTGGCCGCTCGCAGGCACGCATCGCATCGAGGCGAGCGCCGGCACCGGCAAGACGTTCGCGCTCGCGCTGCTGCATACGCGCCTCGTCGTCGAGCGCGAGCTGCCGGTCAGGAAAATCCTCGCCGTCACGTACACGATCGCGGCGACGCAGGAGCTCCGCGAGCGCCTGCGCACGCAGCTCGTTCGTGCGGCTTCGCTCGCGTCGCTCGAACCCGATGCGCTTCGCGCGTGTGCGGCGAGCGACGACGCCTCGGTCGCGATCACCGCGGCCGTGCTCCTGCGCCGTCGCGACGTCGAGCCGGCCGCGTCGCTCGCCACGCGCCTGCGCCGTGCGGTCGGCGAGATCGATCTCGCGCCGATCCACACGATCCACGCGTTCTGCCAGCGCGTGCTCGGCGACCATGCGCTCGCCAGCGGCGAGCCGCTCGTCGCGACCGAGTTCGTCAACAGCGAGCGCGCGCTGCACGACGAGATCGCGTACGACATCTGGCGCCGCTGCACGCGCGATCGCGTCACCGCGTCGCGGCTCGAATCGCTGTGGAAATCGCCCGAGTCGCTCGCTCGCGATCTGCGCCAGCTCCTCGTCGCCGGCGAGCTGTTGCCGGCGCGCGTGCCGTCCGATCCGACCGCGCTCGCTTCGCTCGAAGCGGCCATCGAGACGACCGCGATCGCGCTGCGCGAGACGTGGGCCCGCGAGGGCGCGAGCGCGCGGCGCCTGATCGAGGCGGGGCGCAGCGGCGGCATCCTCAGCAAGAACAGCCCGAGCGAGCGGGCGCTCGAGGTCGCGTGGTCGTTCCTCGCCTCGTTCGCCGAAGGCTCGGTACCCGGCGACGACGTGCGCAAAACCCTGGAATGCCTGACCCCGGCGGGCATCGACGGCAAGGTCAACAAGAAGTTCGCGCGCGCGCCGCGGCCGAAATCGCCGCTGTTCGACGCGATCGCCGCCTACCTCGCCGCGCTTCGCGACGCCGCGCACCCGTCCGCCGCAGCGCGCGCAAACCTCTTGCACGACGTGCGCGAGACGGCGCTCGCGCGCATGACCGCGATCAAGCGCGAGCGCGGCCTCGTCGGCTTCGACGATCTCGTCGAGCGCGTGCACGCCGCGCTCCACTCGCCTCACGGCACGCGCCTTGCGCGCGATCTGCGCCGCGCGATGCCGGCCGCGCTCGTCGACGAATTCCAGGACACCGACGCCAAGCAGTGGGACGTGTTCCGGCGCATCTATGTCGAGCCCGACGAATCCGTGCGGCCGGCGCTGTTCCTGATCGGCGACCCAAAGCAGGCGATCTACCGCTTCCGCGGCGGCGACGTGCACACGTATCACGCCGCCGCCAAGGACGCGGAATCGACGCAGACGCTCGACCGCAACTTCCGCTCGCGCCCGCGCATGATCGCGGCCGTCGCCGCGGTATTCGCCGAAGGCGGCGAGTTTCCGTTCGCGGACGGTGAGACGCGCTGCCCGCGCGTGATCGCCGGCGGCACGGTCGCCGACGCCGACCTCGGCGACGGCAAGCGTCCCGCGCCGGCGCTGCATCTCCTCAACCTTTCGCGCGGCGACGCCGACGCGGCGTCCGGCGCGACGATGAAGGTCGAGGCCGCGCGCGCGCGCGCCGCGACGGCGGCGGCGAGCGAGATCCAGGCGCTGCTCAACGACCGCCCGCTGTTCGTGCGCCGGAAAGGCGAGATGGTTCGCGTCGAGCCGGGCGACATGGCCGTGCTGGTGAACCGCAACGACGAGGCGGCGCGCATGCAGCGCGAGCTGGCCGCGCGGGGCATCGCGAGCGTGACGGCGCTGCGCGAAAGCGTGTTTGCGACGATCGAAGCGACCGAGATCCTGTGGCTCCTCGAAGCGCTGCTCGCGCTCGGCGACGAGAGCCGGCTGCGCGCCGCGCTCGCGACGGTGCTGATCGGCGCGGACGCATCGGCGATCGACGCGCTCTCGCACGACGAGGCCGCGCATCGCGGCTGGCTCGACGACTTCCAGGCGTGGCGCCAGCGCTGGCTGCGCTTCGGCGCGCTGTCGTTCGTGCGCGAGCTCGTCGCGCGCGCAGCACCGCGACTCCTCAAGCTGGCCGACGGCGAGCGGCGACTCGGCAACTACCTGCAGGTCGCCGAGGAAATGCAGGCCGCGCGCTCGCGCGTGCTCGGCGAAGCCGGCGAGGCCGACTGGCTCGCGCGCCGCATCGCCGAGGCCGACAATCTCGACGAGACGCAGCAGCTCCGGCTCGAATCGGACGCCAAGCGCGTTCGCATCATGACGCTGCACAAGGCGAAGGGGCTCGAGTTCGATCTCGTGTTCCTGCCGTTCGCGGGCCTCGCGATCGCCGAGCCGACGTGGAGCGGCCTTCGCCTGATCGCCGATCGCATCGACGGCCGTCGCGTGCTGCGCGCGCGCATCGACGGCCTCGACGACGAAGCGTATGCCGAGGCCGTGCAACGCGAAAAGCGCGAGCTGCTCGCCGAGCAGCTTCGTCTGCTGTACGTCGGTCTCACGCGCGCGCGCCATGCAGCGTGGCTGTACGCGGTGTCGCTGGAATCGCGCGGCGAGAAGCCGGTGCTGTCGTGGCTCCTGCACGGCGGCAAGGACGGCAAGGTGCGCAGCGCGAACGCCGACGCGATCGACGAAGCGTTCCGGCGCCTCGTCGACGCGGCGCCGCCGCGCACGATCGTGTGCGATCCGTTTCCCGACCTCGTCACGCGCGCGCTACCGCTGCCGGCCGACGCCGCGGGCCGCAGCGTCGTGCGCGATGCACACCGCGCGCTGCGTCGCGACTGGTGGGTGCACAGCTTCTCGCAGCTCGCGCGCGAGGAGGCGACGAGCCCGGTCGAGGCGATCGACGAGCAGGGCGCCGAGGACGAGCCGGCGAACCTCGACGCGATCGAGATCGTCGCCTCGCCTTACGTCGGCGCGCGCTTCGGCAACGCGCTGCACGCGGCGCTCGAGACGGTCGACTTCGCGCGCTGGCGCGACTGGCGCAGTGAAGTGCCGCCCGCGGGCCAGGAAGGCGCGCTCCTCGACGCGCTCGGCGCGAACGGCTATGTCGGCGACGACGTCGCGGACGGCATCCGTCCGCTCGCGGCGCTCGTGCGCGACACGCTCAACGTGCGCCTGCCCGAAGGCGTCCGGCTCGCCGACATCGCGGCGGTCGATCGCCGTGCCGAAATCGAATTCCATTTCGCGCTCGGCGCCGTCCGCGTCGAGCGGATCCTCGAGCTCCTGCACCGCCACGACGTCATGCGCGATCGCGAGCGCTTCGGCCTTCGCGAGCGTCTCGAGGGCCTGATGACCGGCCGCATCGATCTCGTCTACTCGCACGCGGGACGCGTGTATCTTGTCGACTACAAGAGCAATCGCCTCGCCGACTATTCGCCTGAAGGCGTCGGCCGCGCCGTGCGCGACAGCGAGTACGACCTCCAGTACCTGATCTACACGCTGGCGCTGCACCGCTGGCTCGGGTTCCGGCGCACGGACTACGACTACGAGGCGCATTTCGGCGGCGTGCGCTATCTCTTCTGCCGCGGACTCGATCCCGCGCGCGCCGACTCGCCGGGCGTGTTCGCCGCGCGGCCCACGCGCGAATTCATCGATGCGCTCGATACGCTGCTCGCGCCGCCGCGCGAGGAGGCGGCGTGAGCGCGCTCGACCAGTGGCTCCGCGAAGGCTGGCTGCGGCCGATCGATCACGCGCTCGGCGCGAGTCTGGCGCGGCTTCGTCCGGACACGCCCGAGCCGGTCGCGCTCGCGGCGGCGCTCGCGAGCCGCGCGCTCGCTTTCGGGCACAGCGTGCTGCCGCTCGCACGCGTGCCGGAGCTGCTCGCCGAGATCGCGGCCGATCGACCGCCGCCGCCGCAGCCCGGCATCGGCGAATGGTGCGCGGCGCTGCGCGAATCGCCGTACGTCGGCGCCGATGGCGCCGCGGGCACGGTGCTCGTGCTCGAAGGCGAGCGCGTGGCGCTCCGGCGCTATCGCGACTACGAAGTACGGCTCGCGAACGCGCTGCGCGCGTTGTCGGGCACGATCGCGGTGCGCGATCCCGCCGGTTTGCGCGCGGATCTCGCCGTGCTCTTTCCGGAAACGACGGCGGACGAGCTCGATCGCCAGGCGCTCGCGGCGGCGGTCGCGCAACGGAGCCGCGTGATGCTGCTGACCGGCGGCCCCGGCACCGGCAAGACCGCGACGATCGCGCGCGTGCTCGTGCTCGCCGCCATGACCGCGCGTCGCGATGGCCGCGCTCTTCGCGTCGCGCTCGCCGCGCCGACCGGCAAGGCCGCCGCGCGGCTTTCCGAGTCGCTGCGCGAGAGCCATGCGAAGCTGCTCGACGAGGGTCGCATCGGCGCGGACTTGCACGCCGCGCTGCCGACTTCGGCGAGGACGCTGCATCGCCTGCTTGGGGGCCGGCCGGCCTCGGTGCATTTCCGCTGCGACCGCGAGCATCCGCTCGCGGCCGATCTCGTCGTCGTCGACGAAGCGTCGATGGTCGATCTGCCGCTGATGTGCAAGCTCGTCGAAGCGGTGCCGCCGGACGCGCGGCTGATCCTGATCGGCGATCGCGATCAGCTGCCGTCGGTCGAGACCGGCGACGTGCTCGCGGCGCTGTGCGACGCGGCGGGCGACGGCTCGACGGTGCCGCGGGCGATCGCCGAAGACATTTCGCAGACCCTCGGGGCAACGATCGAAGCGACGGACGCGAATGCGGTGTTGACGCGCGTCGAGCTCACGCGAAGCTACCGCCAGTCCGCGGCGCTCGACATCGCGGCGCTGAGCGCCGCGGTCCGTGCCGCCGACGGCGCGCATGCGCTCGAATGCCTGCGCTCGAATGCGTGTCGCGGCGTACGCTGGCGCCACGGGCGTAATGCGGCTCTGGCGGCGTTCGTCCTCGAAGCGACGTTGCCGCATTACCGTGCGATCGCTGCCGCGCCCGATGTCGCGTCGGCACTGGCCATGCTGCGCGGACAGCGCGTGCTGACGGCAGTGCGCGACGGCGAGGCCGGCAGCCGCGTCCTCAACGCGCGCATTGCGCTGGCGCTGCAACCGTCGGGGCAGCGGCCCGACGCGTTCTTCCACGGCCGTCCGCTCATGATCCGCGAGAACAGCTACCGGCACGGGCTCTACAACGGCGACGTCGGGCTCGTCTGGCGCGACGAGGCCGACGGCGCGCTGCGCGTCTGGTTCGACACCGACGAGGGTCCGCGGGCGTGGCTGCCGGCCGCGCTGCCGGCGCACGAGAGCGCGTTCGCGTTGACCGTGCACAAGTCGCAAGGTTCGGAATTCGACGACGTGCTGCTCGTGCTGCCCGAGCGCAGCGTGTGCGTGTCGAGCCGCGAGCTCGTCTATACCGGCATCACGCGCGCGCGGCGCTCGCTGACGCTGTGGGCGAACGAAGAGGTGCTCGCCGAGGCGATCGCGCGGCGCGCGCAGCGGTGGAGCGGGCTCGCGGAGCGGTTGCGCGGCTGATGGTACGCGAGGCGGCCTCACGCGGCCTCTCTGCGGCGGGAGAAAAGAGCGGCATGCACTTTCGGCATTCCCCGATCGCCGGGCGCGTGGCGATAATCGCGGGATCGGGAGGGATTCGAATGCGCGTCCTCTTTTGTATAGCCGCCTTGCTGACCAGCGTGCCCGTGATGGCCGAAAAGCTCACGATCGATCGCATCTACAGCGATCCCGATCTCAACGGGTCGAGCCCGCGCGCGCTGAAGCTGGCGCCGGACGGCGGCCGCGTCGCATTCCTTCGCGGACGCGAGAACGACCAGAATCAGCTCGACCTCTGGGTGTTCGAAGTCGCGACCGGCACGACCCGGCGGCTCGTCGATTCGATGTCGCTCGGTCCCGCGCCGGAGCTTTCGGACGCCGAGAAGGCGCGGCGCGAGCGCGAGCGCATCTCGCAGCTCCACGGCATCGTCTCCTATCGCTGGTCACCCGATTCGCGAAAGCTGCTGTTCGGCGTCGGCGAGCGGCTCTGGCTGTACGACTTCGACGGCAAGCCCGGCGCGGAAGTGCGTGCGCTGACACCGTCGGGGCTCGACGTCATCGACGCGCAGGTGTCGCCCGGCGGGCGCTACGTGTCGTTCGTCAGCAAGCAGAATCTCTACACGATCGATCTGCGCACGAACCTGAGCTACGAGCTGACGCGCGACGGCAAAGGGCCGATCCACAATGCCGAAGCGGAATTCGTCGCGCAGGAAGAGATGGACCGCTCGACCGGCTACTGGTGGGCGCCGGACGATTCGCTGATCGCGTTCGAGCGTTACGATGCCTCGCACGTCGATGAAGTGCAGCGCACCGAGGTCTACGCCGATCGCACCGAGACGGTCGGCCAGCGCTATCCCGCGGCGGGCCGGCCGAACGTCGCGGTGCGGCTCGGCCTCGTCCGCCCGCGCGATGCGCGCGCGCGCTGGGTCGATCTCGGCAGGAATCCCGACATCTATCTCGCGCGCGTCGCGTGGCTGCCGAACGCGAGCGCGCTCGCTTTCCAGCGCGAAAGCCGCGATCAGCAGACGCTCGATCTCGTGCTGGTCGACGCCGGCAGCCTGCATCAGCGCACGCTGCTCACCGAGACGAGCAGGACGTGGATCAATCTCAACGACGACCTTCGCTTCCTGAAGCACGAGAACGCGTTCGTGTGGGCCGCGGAGGACACCGGGCACAAGCATCTCTACGTCGTCGGGCTCGACGGCGAGCGCAAGCGCGCGCTGACGCAGGGCGATTGGGACGTCGACAAGCTGCTCGCGCTCGACGAGCGGTCGGGAACGGCCTACTTCATGGCCGGACGCGACGACCCGCTGCAGCAGCAGGTCTACGCGGTGCGGCTCGACGGCACCGACGCGGCTGCTCCGCGCCGCATCAGCGCCGGCGAAGGCTGGCACGACGCAGAGTTCGGCGAAGGCGCGTCGGCGTACATCGATACGTACTCTGATCCGCTGACGCCGCCGCAGGTTTCCTTGCGCAGGCCGGACGGCGGGCTCACGGCGTGGATCGAACCGAACACGCTGAAGGAAGGCCATCCGTACGAGCCGTATCGCGACAGCCTGATCGAACCCGAGTTCGGCACGCTCGCCGGCGAGGACGGTCAGGCGCTGCATTACCGCCTGTACAAGCCGTCGGGGTTCGAAGCGCGCAAGCGCTATCCGGTGTTCATGACCTACTACGGCGGCCCCGGCCGGCAATACGTCAACAAGGCGTGGGGCAACCACTTCGAGCAATACATGGCGCAGCACGGCTATGTCGTGTTCGCGCTCGACAATCGCGGCTCGCCGCGGCGCGGGCGCGCGTTCTCCGACGCGATCTTCCGTCAGCTCGGCAAGGCCGAGATCGCCGACCAGCTTGCCGGCGTCGCCTGGCTCCAGCAGCAGCCGTACGTCGACGGCAAGCGCATCGGCGTGTTCGGCTGGAGCTACGGCGGCTACATGACGCTGATGCTGCTCGCGAAGGCCTCGGATCGCATCGCGGCCGGCGTCGCCGTCGCGCCGGTCACCGACTGGACGCTTTACGACACGCACTACACCGAGCGCTATCTGGACACGCCGCAGCACAACCCGCAAGGCTACGAGCTGTCAGGCGTCGAGCGCTGGATCGGCGGCATCCAATCGCCGCTGCTGCTCGTGCACGGCATGGCGGACGACAACGTGCTGTTCACGAACTCGACGAAGCTGATGGCGGCGCTGCAGGATCGCGGCACGCAGTTCCGCCTGATGACGTATCCCGGCGGCAAGCACAGCCTGTCGAAGCCCGCGATGCGCAAGCACGTCTACACGCTGATTTCGGATTTCTTCGACGAGCATCTCAAGCCAGACGTGCGGAAGTAGATCGTCGTCATCCCGGCGGAAGCCGGGATCCATTTTCGCTTCCGCACACCAGAGCAAAATGGATTCCGGCTTTCGCCGGAATGACGAAGGCGCGCGAGCGGCGTTGCTCAGAACGTGCCGGCCTGATAATCGTGGATCGCGCGCGCGATCTGCTCCTGCGTATTCATCACGAACGGACCGTACTTGACGACCGGCTCGTCGAGCGGTCTGCCGGCGACGAGGATCAGGCGCGTCGGCTCGCTCGCGGAAAGCAGCACGCCGCCGCCGTCGCGATCGAGCACGGCGAGCTCGCCGCGCGCGATGCGGCGCGCAGTGTCGGCGGGGCCGACTTCGGCGGCGCCGGCATAAACGTACGCGAACGCGTTGTGGCCGGCCGGCAGCGGAACGTCGACGCGCGCGCCGGCTCCGAGCGTGAGGTCGAAATAGATCGGCGCGACCGCGATGCCGCTCACCGGACCCGTGACGTCGCCGAGCGTGCCGGCGAGCACGCGCGCGGTGACGCCGTTCGCCGGCGAGGTTTCGGGAATGCTTTCGGGCGCGATGTCCTGATAGCGCGGCGCCGTCATCTTGTCGCGCGCCGGCAGATTCACCCAGAGCTGGAAGCCCCACATGAGGCCGTTCTCCTGCTCGGGCATCTCCGAATGCACGATGCCGCGGCCCGCGGTCATCCATTGCACGCTGCCCGGCCGGAGCAGGCCCGTGTTGCCCTGGTTGTCGCCGTGGCGCATGCGTCCGGCGAGCATGTAGGTGACCGTCTCGAAACCGCGATGCGGATGATCCGGGAAACCGCCCAGGTAATCGGCTGCGCTGTCCGAGCGGAACTCGTCGAGCATCAGGAACGGATCGAGCATGTCGAGCGCGCGCTGTCCGATGACGCGCGTCAGCTTGACGCCGGCGCCGTCGGAGGTGGGCTGTCCGCGCACGACCTGGGCGACGCGGCGGCTCGAAAGGGTGGTGGCGGGCATGGCGATCTCCGGCGAATCCAACGACACCGCGAAGATGCGTGCGGAACGCTGCACCGACAAGCACCGCTGCGCGAACGCTGCGTGTCGCGCCGGCGACAATCGCTCGCTAAGGCCCGAGGCCGATCCTGTGGAAGCCGTCCATGACGGCGTCGCGCTGGCCCTGCCAGCCGCTGACCTTGCTTTCGACGCGGCCGTTGCGCAGGAAATAGAACGTCGGCATGGCCCACGAGTCGATCGAGGGCCACTCGTTCGCGCGGTAGACGGTGCGCATCGCGGCGAGCGGATGCTCGTGGTTCCATTGCGCGAGAGCCGGATCGGCGGGATCGCCGTCCGCCGGCGTGATCCAGATGACGTGGCGCGAAAACGCCGTGCGCAGCGCGGGATCGGCCTCGATGTCCCGGACGGCATCCTTCGAGAAATGGCAACCCGCGACGACGATGACCTGCGAGGGTTCGAGCACAAGAGTACGGCGCACGAGCGTTCGGCCGTCGTCGGTCGCATCGAGCACCGTGGGTCCGTCGCCGTGCGCCTCGTCGCGCAACAGAGGCGGTTCGGGCAGGTTCGCATCGGGATGTCGCTCGCGCAATGCGGCAGCCGCAGCGAAATCCCTGCGCTCGATAAACGCCCGATAGACGCCGCCGATCCACGCCGGCGCGACGATGCCGCGGCGCTCGAGCATGATCCGGGCCTGGCCCAGCCGTTCCTCGGCCATCGCCGGCAGCATGGCGTTCCTCCCGGCCGGCTCTCGGGGCCGGCCTTGCTCCTGCATTTCCGTCAGGCTACGCCCCCTGACCGCACTCTCCAACCTCGGCGATTCCGTCCGGCCGGACTGTTCCGAAACGGAACAGCGCTGTTCCGGCCCGCTGTGGAGCAACGGCACAATCCTCTTTGGCCCGATCCTCCAAGAACCCGGGAATTCCGCGGTTTCCGGCGTCTGGCACGGCGGTTGCAACACTGGCCGCAACCACCCTGTGACGTCGGATGATGGGAGGCGACGCATGAAGGCCGCGGTTCTGCACCAATACGACGAGTCCCTGACCCGGGACGATTTCGTGCGCTACGAGGATGTCCCCGACCCGAAGATCGAACGGCCCACCGACATCATCGTGCGCATCGGCGGCGCCGGCGTCTGCCGCACCGACCTGCACGTGGTCGAGGGCATCTGGCGCAGCAAGGTCGAGGTCAAGCTGCCCTACATCATGGGGCATGAGAATGCCGGCTGGGTCGAGGCGGTGGGCCGCGGCGTCGAGAGCGTCAAGGTCGGCGACCCGGTGATCTGCCACCCGCTGGTGACCAGCGGCCACTGCCTGGCCTGCCGGCGCGGCGACGACATGCACGCCACCGACAGCCGCTTCCCCGGCATCAACAGCAATGGCGGCTATGCCGAGCTGCTGCTGACCGGCGAACGGTCGCTGATCAAGCTGCCGAAGACCCTGGCCCCGAAGGATGTGGCCCCCTACACCGATGCCGGGCTGACCGCCTACCGCGCCGCCAAGAAAGCCTCGCGCCACCTGCTGCCGGGCGAGTTCGCGGTGGTGATCGGCGCCGGCGGCCTGGGCCATATCGGCATCCAGGTGCTGCGGGCGCTGTGCGCGGCCGAGATCATCATTGTCGACCGCTCCGACACCGCGCTCAAGCTGGCCCAGGAATGCGGCGCGCACCACCTGGTCAAGGCCGACGGCAATGAGGTCGAGGCCGTGATGGCGCTGACCGGCGGCCATGGCGCCGAGGCGGTGATCGATTTCGTCGGCGAGGGCGACGCCGTGGCCAAGGGCCTGGCGATGACCCGGAACGCCGGCACCTACTATATCGTCGGCTATGGCGGGAAGATCGACCTGCCGACGATCGACATGATCACCACCGAGAAAAGCATCGTCGGCAACCTGGTCGGGACCTATCCCGAGCTGGTCGAGCTGATGGCGCTCGCCGATCGCGGCCTCGTCCACCTCGCCACCCGGGAGTACCGGCTGAGCGAAGCCAACCAGGCGCTGAAGGACCTGCATCACGGCCAGGTCAAGGGCCGGGCGGTGCTGATCCCCTAGCCACATCCCGTCCACCGCCATGCCAGGGAGGGCAGGATGACCGCCAAGCGCATCCCATGACAGTCGACCGGGATCACCCGTCCAAGGGCGAGTTCTTCGAGCGCCTCGGCGCCCTGGCCGACGCCATGGTCGCGGCCCACGGGCCGGACTTCGCGATGGGGGCGCTGATCATCACCGCGCGCTTCATCGCCGACCAGATCGGCGACCACCAGGATCATCTCAAGGTGACGCCGCTGCGGAAAGCGGTGACGTAATCGTCGCTACGTTCTGGGGACTTCGTCATGGCCGGGCTTGTCCCGGCCATCCACGTTTTTGGCCAGCGCGAAAGCAAGACGTGGATGCCCGAGACAAACCCGGGCATGACGGGTGGATGGAGCGCAACTCCGTTGCTTTCCGATTCGATGGTCAAACAGCCCATTCGCGTTATTGCGAGCGAAGCGAAGCATCCATGTATCCGCTTGCGGTGCTATGGATTGCTTCCGCCTTCGCTCTTTGAGCTTCGGCGGACTCCCAGCCCTGCGGAGCTTGCGCAGCAAGCGGAGAAGGGTCGTCGCTTCGCTCCTCGCAATGACGGTGGAGGGACATACGTCTGCATTCCCGCGGCAGGTTTTCGCCCGGGTTTTACCATTTCGTTGTCCCTCTCTTGAAAAAGAGGGCGCAGGGAAAGCCGGGCGCCGACTG
>Ga0081540_1001137_pt1 | contig 23487 bp, 21 predicted proteins | sample TabmetS2T1R1_FD_71024 | JGI IMG/M metagenome (GOLD analysis project Ga0081540, IMG submission 71024) | Tabebuia heterophylla rhizosphere microbial communities from the University of Puerto Rico - S2T1R1 | ecosystem: Host-associated > Plants > Roots > Rhizosphere ... | reverse complement strand
AGGAGCGCAGCGACGAAGCAATCCATTTCTCAGCGGAAAGAAAGATGGATTGCTTCGTCGCGTTGCTCCTCGCAATGACGCCGATAGCGCCCCCTCAGTTCAACAGCTTGACGTCATCGGGCGCCTGCGGGGGCGTCTTGATCGCGATCGCCTTGATGGTGCGGCCGTCCGGCTTGGTGCCGGCATGCGGCGTGCCCTTCGGGATGATGACGAGATCGCCTGGCTTCACCCGCACTTCCTTGTCGCCGAGCCAGATCGTGCCGGTACCCTCGAGGATGTACTGGATTTCGTGGGCATTGGCGTGCAGGTGTTTTGGCGGGCTGCCGTCCTGTACAGCTACGGTCGCTCCGTCAGCCACGACGAACGTCTTGTTGCGCATACCGGCGGCATTGGCCGGCGACAGCGCGTCGCCTTCCAGCTCTCCGGTGTGGATGATCTGCGCGGTGATGTTTTCCGCAGCCAATGCCGGACGCAGGAAATGTGTGACGCCGCAACCGGCGGCCAAGGCGGCGGTCAACGCCAGCGCGGCAAAAGCCTACAAAGAGCCGGCAGCCGCCTCAAGCCATAGCATGGCTTTCCCCCGTGCTTGGCCCATCCCCATGCGCAGGGTACCGACAGCGCCACGGCTGCGCGGGCGAGCGTGTCGGGCATGCCCGCTAAGTCTGCGCGGCGCTGCCCTAGCCCCGCGCAAAATAGTGGCCCGCGCCCCAGCAACGAATGCTGGAGACGCTTTTGTTCGCTCCCTTGCGGCGGCTCCGCCCCTTGCGGTTCAAGCCAGGGCCGAGCCGCTTGCGGCAGGTGTCGGGGCAAGGTATCCGATCAAGAGCCGTGGCTTGCCGGGCGACCGCCCCGCTGGCAGCGGAAAAGCGACGGCGCGCGGCCGGCGCTTGCATTTTGCTGCAGGCGAGGCCCACACTGAAAGATGGACCTCATGGCAGAGGCCACATCGGACCTGCCGGCGCGATGAATTGCGCGCCGCAGGCCGCTTCGATGGCAAAAACACACGGGTGGGATGCAGGGCGCAAGATGTCGGACACGTTACCGAAATCGACAGACGTTGTGATTGTTGGCGCCGGCAACGCCGCGCTCTGCGCCGCCTTGGCGGCAGCGGAAAGCGGTGTGTCGGTGCTGGTGCTCGAGCGCGCGCCCGTCGCGGAGGCGGGCGGCAACAGCCGCTTCACGGCGGGCTCCTTTCGCTGCGTCTACGACGGCGTCGACGATCTGAAGGCGCTGATGCCCGATCTTACTGCGGCGGAAATCGACAATACCGATTTCGGCACCTACACGGAGGCCCAATTCTTCGACGACATGGGGCGCCTGACCGAATACCGCACCGACCCGGAACTGTGCGAAATCCTGGTCACCCGCAGCAAGAGCACGATGCAGTGGATGCGAAGCAAAGGTATTCGCTTCGCCCCGATCTATGGCCGCCAGGCCTTCAAGGTCGAAGGCAAATTCAAGTTCTGGGGCGGCTTGACGGTTGAGTCTTGGGGCGGCGGTCCCGGCCTCGTCGAGGCCCTGACCAAATCTGCCTCCCGGGCCGGCATTACCATTGCCTATCAGGCAAGGGCGCTGTCGCTCCTGAGCGACGATGACGGCGTCAAGGGCGTGACCGTGCGCTACCAGGGCAAGACCACCGAGATTGCGGCCAAGTGCGTCGTGCTGGCGGCCGGTGGCTTTCAGGCCAACGCCGAATGGCGCACGCGCTACATGGGACCGGGCTGGGAGCTGGCCAAGGTCCGCGGCACGCGCTTTAATACCGGCGATGGCATCCGCATGGCGCTCGATGTCGGGGCGCAGCCAACGGGCAACTGGTCGGGCGGCCACGCCGTGGCTTGGGATCGCAATGCCCCCGAATTCGGCGATCTCAGCGTGGGCGACAACTTCCAAAAACACAATTATCCCTTCTCGATCATGATCAACGCCAATGGCGAGCGCTTCGTCGACGAGGGCGCCGACTTTCGCAACTACACCTATGCCAAGTACGGGCGCGTGATCCTTTCCCAGCCGGGGCAGTTTTGTTGGCAAATTTTCGATGCCAAGGTGCTGCACCTGTTGCGCGATGAGTACCGCATCAAGCGCGTCACCAAAGTGCGCGCCGAGACGCTCGAGGAACTGGTCGGCAAGCTGGATGACGTCAATTCCGCCAAGGCGCTTGAGACCATCAAGGCCTACAACGCCGCCGTGAAGAAGGACGTGCCGTTCAATCCCAACATCAAGGATGGACGCGGCACCGAGGGTCTCGCCATAGCCAAATCCAACTGGGCCATTGTGTTGGACACCCCGCCCTTCGAGGCCTATGCCGTCACCTGCGGTCTGACCTTCACCTTCGGTGGTCTCAAGATCGACGGCAGCGCCCGGGTCATCAACACCGATGGCGAAGTGATCCCAGGCCTCTACGCCGCCGGCGAACTGGTCGGCGGCCTGTTCTACTTCAATTATCCGGGCGGCAGCGGGCTGATGAACGGCGCCGTGTTCGGGCGCATCGCCGGCACCACGGCCGGCCAGCGCGCGGCACAGAGCCCATAAACCGCCGTGCGCTGTTAGCTGGCGGCGCCTTGGCGGGCGGCCAGCAGGGCGCCGATAATGCGCTCGCTGCGAGCATCGTCTTGCCGAGAGGTCGCCAGCGGATCGCGCGGGGCGAGCTTGTGCGCCAGGATTAGGCGCGCCATGTCCTCGCGCACCGGGTCGGCCAAAAGTTTCGCCTCGCGCACAAGCAGGATGGCCGCGGTCGCGTAGTAAAGGCCGGTTGCGGCTTGACGCGCCGCCGCCGCGTCGGCGCCATCCGCGGCTCCGGCGCGCTCGAGCAACGTCAGCGCCGCGCTCAGGCGTTCGCCGAGCACCACCGCCAGATCGCTTGGCCCCTGCGCTAGCATCGCCGTGAGCTGCGCCTCCAGTAAACGGTGGGCGGCCGCCTTGCCGGCGGCGCGCACGACATCCAGCGCGATAATGTTGCTGGTTCCTTCCCAGATCGAGCCAAGGTGGGCCTCGCGCAGCAACCGCGGCTCGATCCACTCCTCGATGTAGCCGTTACCACCCCGCATTTCCATGGCATCGCCCGCTACCTTGCGCGCGTCGCGGCAGGCCCTGAGCTTGATAAGCGGCGTCAGGATGCGCCGCAGCGCCAGTGCTTCGCTGTCACCCCGATCGGCGCGCTCGAGACAATCGGCGGTAAAAAACGCCACGCTGAGGGCCGCCTCCGCCGGCAGGATCATCTTGACGAGTTGCCGGCGTACCAGCGGCAGCTCGATCAGGCGTTGGCCGAAGGCGCGCCTGCCGAGCGCCACGGTCAAGGCCTCATGCACGGCGCGCCGCATCATGCCGGTGGAGCGCACGCCGTTCGACAGCCGTGACTGGTTCACCATCTCGGCCATCTGCTTGAAGCCTTGGGCAAGATCGCCGACCAGCCAGGCCACGGCACCCGCCAGCACGACCTCGCCCGAGGCCATGGCGCGGGTGCCGAGCTTGTCCTTAAGGCGCACAATGCGATAGCCGTTGGGCGCGCCCGAGGGCAGAACGCGGGGCATCAAGAACAGGCCGAGCCCCGCGGTGCCACCGGCCGCTCCCTCGGGCCTGGCGAGCACCAGCGCCAAATCCGCATCCGCATTCGAGCAAAACCACTTGTCGCCATAGAGCAGCCAGTGATCGCCCGAGCGCACCGCGCGCGTCTCGGTCGCGCCTACATCGGAGCCCGCCCAACGCTCCGTCATGAACATTGCACCCTGCAGTTGCCCATCGGGGTCATCGGCGATGAGGCCCGGCAAGTAGCGCGCCAGCAAGTTTTCGTCGGCAAAACGGCGGATGGTGCGGGTCAGGCTGTCCGTCATATTGACGGGGCAGAGCAAGCCGAATTCCGACTGCGCGAACAGATAGGTGAGCGCGTACTTGCTGGCGGCCGACAGCGGGCCGTCCCAGCCGAGCGCCGGCCGGTGCGACAGTGCGGCCAACGCCAGCTCGCCGAAGGCAATGCGCTCCATCGCAATGTAGGCAGGAGCCTTGATGATGGACTGGCGGTCCTCGCCCTGGCGGGTGCGCGGCTCGAGCCGCGGCGGCATCTTGTCCGCCTCGCGCGCCAGATCATCCAGCCGTCCACCGACCAGCCGACCGAGGCGCTCCAAGTGCGGCTCCAGATGCGCACGCTCGGCGGCGGAAAGATAAATTTGCAGCATGCCCTTGAGCGATGCATCGGCGCCGTAGAAGTTAAGCCCGCGCGAGTCCGGGGAGGGCGACGCTGCGGAACCGGACTTGCGTGCTTCAACGTTCATGGCCTTTAATCGCCCGCTTGCGCAGCTCGAGGTTCAACACCATGCACTATACCACGCTTGGCAAGACGCAATTGAAAGTGAGCGTGGCCGGGCTCGGCTGCGGCGGCAACAGCCGCATCGGGCTTGGCACCGGCCTCAGCGAGGCCCAATCCGTGGCCCTGGTGCGGGAAGCCCTCGACCTCGGCGTCAATCTGTTGGACACGGCGGCGGCCTACGGAACGGAAGCCGTGGTCGGGAAAGCCATCAAGGGTCGGCCGCGCGACAGCGTTGTTATATCCACCAAAAGCCACGTCAGCGTCGATGGGCGCCCGCTGTCGGGTGCCCAGGTGGTCGCCAATTTGGAAACGTCATTGCGTCAGCTCGATACCGACTACGTCGATATCTTTCATCTGCACGGCTTGGCGCCGAAGGCCTATGACCACGCCATGGCCGAGATCGTGCCGCCGCTGCTGCGCCAAAAGGAGAAGGGGAAGCTGCGCCACCTTGCCGTCTCCGAAACGGGCCCGCGCGATCCGGAGCACAAGATGCTCGAGCGCGCCAGCCAGGAAGGCGTGTGGGAGGTCGTAATGCTGGCCTTCCACATGCTGAACCAGAACGCACGCCGGCCGGTGCTGGCGCAGACGCGAGCCAACGGCATCGGCACCCTGTGCATGTTCGCCGTGCGCAACATCTTCAGCAAGCCCGGCCTGTTGCAGACCACGGTCGCCGACCTGATCGCTGCCGGCAAGCTCGGCAAAGACGACGTCGATGCCAATGACCCGCTCGGCTTCCTGGTGCATGCCGGCGGGGCGCAAAGCATCGTCGATGCGGCCTACCGGTTCGCCCGCCACGAGCCAGGCATTGACGTGGTGCTGTTTGGTACCGGCAACGCCCAGCACCTCAAGAGCAACATTGCCTCGATCCTGCGTCCGGCGCTGCCCGCGGCGGACCAGGCGCGCCTGGCTTCCCAGTTTGGACATCTCCTTGGCGTTGGCCTCGACCTGCCCGATCGCATGCGCGAGCAAGAGCCACGGCGCTAACCGCGGCCGCGGGCGCTAACGCTTGGCGGCTTTTGCTTTTTTGCCACCCGCGCGCGCCGTCGCAGCCCTGGCCCTGCCCGCGCCGGCTCCGAGTTTGCCGACGAGCCAATCCTTGAGCGCAACCGCGTTGTTTTGCGCCTCATTGCGCGCGGCGTAGATCAGCGTCACCGGCTCGCGATCAATGCGCTCGAGCAATTCGCGCGCGGCGCTGGCCGCGGGTTCCCGGGCCAATTCCCGGCCGTACTCGAGCACAAACGCCGCCCACGCCTCCGGGTCGCCATGCACGCGCCGGCGCAGCCCGTCGCTCGGGGCGATGTCCTTGAGCCAGATGTCAATCTTGGCTTTGTCCTTGCTAAGCCCACGCGGCCACAGGCGGTCGACCAGAATGCGGGTGCCGTCCTGCGCCGCGTGGGCTGCATAGACGCGCTTGACGGCGACACGATCAGCCCGCCTCGGCTTCGTCCGCTGGCCCGTCCGCTGACTTGCCTGCTGGCGACCCATGCTCGCAACCTCGCTCAGTGCGCCGACGCATTGCTGTCACGCCGACGCCGCTCAAGCGCCGACCCGGTACCGCGGTCGCCGGCGCGCCGTTGGCATAAGGAGCTTAGGCGCCGGCACCCTCCGACGCTAGCGCCACGCTAGCGGCAATGGCGTGGCCGCGATAGGTTTGCTGGCCGAAGCCGACAACGGCCGCGAAAGCTTGCGACAAACCCGCCTACCACCTGATTCCAGGAAAGGGCAGCCATGCTACGAAGACGCGCCGCCGCGCCTTTGCTCGCCGCAGCGATCATTATCGGGACAGGATCCGCGTTTGCCCAGGCCGCCAACGATAGCGTCGAGGTCATCGTCTCCCAGTCCGGCGCCTCGGCCAAGCAGCGCCTATCGGTGCGTGGCTTCTTCAACTTCGTCAAACGCACCGCCGCCAGCCTCACGGGTTTTGCGCTACCGCTCACCAAATGCGAGAAATGGACGCTGCCGAAGGCCCAGCTCGACAGCGTCAAAAAAGCCGCCGCCAAGCAAGGCTTGCTGGTCACGGAACTCGGCCCCGGCTGGGATCATGTTTTCCAGGCGACGCCGCCGGAGCTCAATGTTACGGCCAAGCAAAAATCCCTCATCGATTTGGCAAAGACCGGCAAGGCGACGACGGGCGTCAAGATCATGTCCGGACCAGCCCCCTCGATGCTCGAATATGCCTTGACCAAGGACGCGAAGGCCAAGGTCGGCGCCGACGCCCCCAAGCTCACCGTGGCGCTCAGCGACGATCGGGTGCTGACCATCGCCCGCACCAGCGTCGACATCAAGCCCAAGCTATGTATTTGGCGCGGCGAGGTGGAGCAAACGGGCGGCCTTGTCACCTTGATGTGGTGGCCGAACGGCCAGATGGCTGGCACGGTGCAAGACCAAGGCAAGATCTACTCGATCCGCTACCTGGGTGGGCAATTCTACGCCGTGGTCGAGTTGAACGCGGAACGCATGCCGCAGGAACACGCCTCCCTGCCCTCGAACTTGCGCGCCAGTGATCCGAATTTGCGCGATGATCCGCTGGTGCAACAGGGAGATGCCAGCTTGCTGCGCCGGGTCATGACCGCCATGCGCTCACCGCTGGCGCCGGCGCCGGGGCCGCGCCAGCGGACGGCCGCTGGCGCCAAGGACGCCGCCGTCCACAAGCCGGCGCCGCGCGGCAAGGCGGTGGTGATCGACGTCATCGTTGCCTACACGGCGAAAGCCGCCAGCAACTATGGCGATGTCAAGCGCGAGCTCGTCGAACTGGCCTTTGCGGAGGCCAACCACTCCTTTCGCATGAGCAATCTCGGCAATATCAAGCTGCGGCTCGTGCACGCCTACCAGACGAGCTATGTCGAGGAGGGTGAACACTTCCAGCACCTGTGGCGATTTGCCGACAGGGCTGACGGCTACATGGACGAAATCCACTCCCAGCGCGACAAATACCACGCCGACGTCGCCGTGCTCATCGTCGATGATCCTGCCGGCTGCGGCCTGTCAACGCGCGTCTACGCCGATGCCGAGGAGGCATTCGCCGTCGTGCATCACGAGTGCGCGGCGGCAGCCTACTCGCTGGCGCACGAGATCGGTCACATTATTGGGGCCCGCCACGAACTGGCGTTGGACAAGAACATGACACCGTTTCCCTACGGCCACGGCTTCGTCAACGGCAGCAAATGGCGCGACATCATGAGCTACAAGGTGAGTTGCGGCGGTTGTCCGCGCCTGCCGGTGTGGTCGAGCCCAAAGCTGCTGATCAAGGGCGAGGCGGCCGGCACCGCCGATCTCGACAATGCGCGCGTCATTTCCGAGCAGGGCGCGCGCGTTGCCGGCTTCCGCTAAAGGCATCCGCCTCACAACCGAGGCTTGCCGACGATCGTCACGCTCAGGGCCTCGGTTTTGAGCACGTCGCGCGCCACGCGTTTGACGTCGGCGAGCGTCACCGCGTTGATCTTCTGATTGCGCCGCTGCAAATAGTCGGGCCCTTCCCCGTCGACCCAGATGCTGAGCAGCGAACTCGCCACTTTGGCGTTGGTATCGAAATCCAAGAGGAACGAGCCGGTGAGATAGCGCTTGGCGTTCTCAAACTGGCCGGGGCTGGGCCCATCGCGCGCCGTCTTGACCAGGACTTCCCTGAGCACGCCCAAGGCCGATCCCATGGTATCGTTCTTGGTGGAAAACGCACCCAGCAGCAGCGAGGTGATGGAATCGTGCACAAGCCCGGTTTGCACGGAATAGGCGAGCCCGCGCTTGACGCGAATCTCCTCGGTCAAGATGGCATCGAAGTCGCCGCTACCGATGATATGGTTCAGCACCTCGAGCGCCGGAAAATCCGCATGGTCGCTGGCAATTGAGGCCAGCCCGAAGGCGGCGGAGGCGGACGGCAGATCCCTTTCGACCACGACCGGCGCCGCCGCGGCGCGGGGCTCGACCTTGGCCACGAGCTCGACGTTGGCCCGCTCGGGCAGGTCGCCGAAAATACTGTCGAGCGCCGCGGCCGCCGCCGCCTTGTCGATATCACCGACGATCACGACCTTGAGCGCGTCGCGGGCAAAAAGCTTGGCGTGCTGCCTGGTTAGGTCGTCGCGCACGACGCGCGCCACCGATGCGGGCGTGCCGTCGGCCGGCCGACCGTAGGCATTGCCCGGAAACGCCTCCTGATACCAGCGCTCAACCGCCACCCGGTTGGGTTCGTTGGCCGCAATCGCCAGGTCGGTCAATCGCTGGGACCTTACGCGCTCGATCGCATCCTCATCGAAACGGGGGACCGTGAGCGCCAGCCGCAACAATTCGGCGGAAGGCTGAAACCGCTTGCTGAGGGTGTCGAGGCCCCCGTAAATCGCATCGCGCCCAGCCGACAGCGACAGGCGCATGCCGAGCGAGGACACCTGCGCCTTGAAGGCCTCTTCGGTGAGATCGCCGGCCCCTTCGGTCAACAGGTCCGCCACCATGGTGGCGAGGCCCTCCTTGCCGATCGGATCCTGCGAGGCACCGCCGGCAAGGGCGAACTTCAACGCGATCAAAGGCACGCTGTGCTCCTGCACCAGCCAGGCCTTGATGCCCTTGGGGCTGACGATTTCCTCGACGGTGAGCGCCGCCGCAGGGCTGCCGCCGATCCCCAGCGCCAACACCGCGATGAGCAGGGCCACGGCGGCGTGCGCCCATCCCCTGGCGCCGATCATGGCCATCCAGTGCTCCTTTCCGGTCATTGTTTGACGGCTTGCGGCGTGCTGGCTTCGACCTTTTGCGGCAGCACCAGCGTCCCCGTCACCGAGCGCTCCGGCCCCAAGTATTCGTTGGCCACCCGCTTGATATCCTCAGGGCTCCTCGAGGCCACGCGCTTGGCGAACTCGTCGATCTCGGCGATGCTTTGGCCGAAGGCAACGCCCTCGCCGTAGCGTCGCGCCAGTTGCATCTGATCGTCCGTTTCGAACACGCGCACGGCCTCGAACGCGCCCTTGGCCCGGTCCAGTTCCGCCTGCGTGACACCCTTCTCGCGCACGTCCTGGATGACGGCATCGAGCACGGCTTCGACCTTGTCGAGCGAAACCTCCTCCGACGGGATGACCACGAAGGCGATGCGCCCACTGTCGCGGCCCGCGGCGGAAAAATTCGCCCCCGCGGTCGAGGCCAGTTTTTCCACCACCAGACGACGGTAGAGGCGCGAGGTATCATCGCCGCCAATGATGCGCGCCAGCAACTCCAGGCTTTCGGGCTCGCCGGGCGGCCCCGAGGCACTGCTCGGGCTCAGATAGTAGCGCAGCAGGATGCGCGCGCCGGCACGGCCATCGACGAGCTGCACCCGGCGGGAGGCAATCGGCTTGGGCTCGTCGGGCCGCAACGGCCGGACCAGGCCGCGGTTGGGACGGTTCTTGCCATAGGTTGCCTGGGCAAGGCTCCTAACCTCCTCCGGGGTAACGTCACCGGCCACCACCAGGACGGCATTGTTGGGCGCGTAATAGCGCTTGTAAAAGCTGATCGCGTCCTGCCGCGACAGTTTCGCCATTTCGTGTTCCCATCCGATCGAAGGCCGACCGTAGGGATGGTTTTGGTAAAGTGCCGCCAGCATTTGTTCGCTGAGCAGGCTTAGCGGATTGCCGTCGATGTTTGAGCGGCGCTCGGCCAGGATCACATCCCGTTCGGTCTTCACCTCCTCCTCGACCAGGGCCAAGTTCACCATGCGGTCCGCCTCCAGCTCCATCACCGCGCGCAGGTGTTCCTTGGCGACGCGCTGGAAATAGGAGGTGGTGTCGTGGGTCGTGGTGGCATTGTCGCGGCCGCCGAGCCGGGTGATGGTGCGCGAGAATTCGCCGGACTTGAGTTTGCCCGTTGACTTGAACATCAAGTGTTCCAGGAAGTGGGCGATGCCGGATGTGCCCCAGGGGTCCTCGGCCGCGCCGGCGCGATACCAGACCATGTGGGTCACCACGGGCACGCGGTGATCTTCGATCACCACGACCTGCAAGCCGTTGGCGAGCGTGAAGGTGTTGACGCGCGGCTCGGCTCGTGCCGCAGGGCTAAACCAGAGGGCGATCGCGAAGGCGAGCAGTAGGCCGGCGCGACGCATCAGCCGGTGCTCCGCAGAAATCTCAATGGGGGCGCTCCTTGCCGCTGCAAAGGCGCTCAAACTACCCCTTTTCCAACTCCAGCGTCGATAGGGATCGGCACGCCCTACCCCCAAGTATTTTCACCCACCCCCGGGCCCAAGCAGGTGCAAGCAAACTGCGGGCGCCAGCGTTGAGCGGGCGCCCGCAGTTCAAGTCCTAACATCAAAAGAAAGCTTACTTCTTCTTGGCGCCGGGGGCCGCAAAGGCGCCGCTCTTGAAGATGTCCGAGGCCTTCGCGTTCGGGCCGACCTTGTCGAGCTCTTGGAAGAACTTGCTGGCCGTGAACCGCTCGTCGCCGGCGTTGCAAGCGTCATAGCCGCGCAGAGCCGTGCGGCTCAGATCGGCAAACTGCTCAGGCGACATCTTTGCCATTCTGGAGCGGTCAAGGTTGTCCCAGAATGCCTTGTAATCTTTCGCGCAATCGGCTGCCAGAGCCGGGGCGCTGAGCGCAGCGGCGGCAACGAAAGCAAGTGCGAAACGCTTCATATCGATCTCCCTATAACTGCCAATGATCTCCCGATCAGGAGCAGCGACGCGTCTTTCGTCGCTCGCTGTGTGCAGATACGAGTCAGTCCTAAAAAGGTTTCAAAGTCCAGGTAAAAAATGCGTACTCTGAGGCACATTGTCGTTGCTGGGGCCCGCGCCGGAGGGGGCCGCCGGGCCGTTTAAAATCGCGCAAAATCGGCTGCCGCATAGCGAATTAGCAGCCATCTCGCGGCCCAGCGCGCGGCCAGGCTTGACGGGTCGGGGGCAATCCGGTCACAGCTTGCTCCACCCCCCTTTTCGTCTCAAGATTTGGGGCCGGCGTGCGGCGAGGCCTGCGACATGCCGATGTCAAGGCAGCAGCTGATTGAGGCGCTCGGGCGCGTGGCCCAGGGCGATCAGGCTGCCTTTGCCGACGTCTATGCGGCCACCTCACTGAAACTTTATGGCATCGTCGTCCGTATCTTAGGGCGCCGCGATTTGGCGGACGAAGTCTTGCAAGAAGTCTACGTTCGAGTGTGGCAAAGCGCAGTCGACTATGATCCCGTGACCAGTTCGCCCATCACCTGGCTCGCCACTATTGCGCGCAATCGTGCGCTCGACGAGGCCAAGCGCAAAACCATGGTCTCGTTGGAGGAGAGCCCTGAACTGTTGCAATTGCCCGGCGACGACGACCCCAGCGCCACTCTGGAGGAAATGGAAGAACGCAGACGACTGTACGCCTGCCTCAACCAACTGGAGCCTGAAAAGAAGGAGATAGTGTTACTCGTCTACCACTATGGTTTAACCCGCGAGGAAATCGCTCGCCGGCTGAACCGCCCCGTACCAACCGTGAAAACCTGGCTGCGCCGCAGCCTCGAGCAGATCAAGGCCTGCCTTGGGCAATGATTGAGGACGACGACATCGACGGGTTGGCGGCCGAGTACGTGCTTGGCGCGCTTGATCCCAGCGAACGGGTGGCGGTCGATGTGCGCCGGCGCAGCGATCGGGCTTTGGCCGATGCCATCCGCGCCTGGGAGCGTCGGCTTGGGCCCTTGAGCTGGCGCACCCCGGAGGTGCAGCCGCCGGCACACCTGTTTGAGGCCATCCTGACAAAGATCGCCGCCCCGCGATCGGCCGAGGTGGTCTTTCTGCGCCGCCATGCCAAACGCTGGCGGGGCATCGCCGCCGCCGCCACCGCCCTCGCCGCCTGCCTGGGGCTGGCCGTAGGCTGGTTTCTGCATGAGCGCATCCTCCTGCCTCCGCTCTTGGTGGCGGAGCTCTACCGCGCCGCCGGCACCACCACGGCCGATGAGATCATGCATCCCGCCTTCGTGGTCAGCGTCGACCTCGACGCCTGCACCATCACCGCCCGCCCCGTTACGGCCCAGCCGCGGCCGGGACGCACCTATCAGCTCTGGATCATGCGCCAGGGCGTGCCCGCCCCCGAATCGCTTGGCGTCTTGATGAGCGCGGAGCCCTTGACGGCGCCCTGTCCGGCCCCGATTGCGCCGGCGACGCTGCTCAATGCCACGCTGGCCGTGAGCCAGGAGCCCGACGGCGGCTCCACGACGGGCACGCCGTCGGGACCCTTTGCCTTTCTGGGCAAGCTGATGGCGGTCGATCGCACGGCGGAAGATAAGTCGCGATGAGCCCTTGCCGGCCCACTCAACCCAACCGAGCCATTGCCTAGGGAGGCTGCGGTCATGCTCAGCTTGCGCGTTGCCGGTGCCGCGGCACTGGCCGGCTCTCTTTTCCTTCACGCCGCCACCCCGGCGCTGGCCCAGGACGACCAGGAGCGCGTGCCGCTGATCATGTCGAAGCTGCCGCCGCAGGGCTCGGCACTTTACAATGCCATCAAACGCCATGCCGGCAAGGCCAAGGGCCAGGTTCTGACGCTCACCAAGACCGAGATGTGGGCGGTACCCAAGCGCAATGTGGAGGCGGTGAAGCGGGCGGCCGCCCAGCACGGCGTCGGGGTGGACCAGCTCGGCAGCGACTGGAACCATGTGTTCCACTCCGCCCCCGCCGACATGAAAATGGACGACAAGCAGAAGTCCATGGTGGACCTCGCCAAGGCCTCGCGCGCCAGCATGGGGGTCGGCATGATGATGACGCCCCGCCCGCCGACCGTCGAATACGCCCTCACCAAGGATGCCGATGCGCCGGCGGCCGCGCACGACGCGGCAAAAATTATTGTCAAGCTCAGCAGCGAAAAGGTGCTGACCATCACGCGCTCCAGCGTCGACATCAAGCCCACCATGTGCATCTGGCGCGGCACGGTGGACGGCACCGACGCGCCGGCGACGATCATGTGGTGGCCCGGGGGTAAAATGGCCGGCAACGTCCAGCACGAGGGGCGCATCTACTCGATCCGGCATATTGGCGGCGAGATGCACGCCGTCGTCGAAATGGGCGAGGATCGCATGCCCGACGAACATGCGCCGATGCCGGCGCGCATGCGCAACAACGATCCCAATTTGCGCGATGATCCGCTGATCCAGCAAGGCGACGCCAGCATGCTGCGGCCGTCGCCGGCCGGTCCGCGCCGGCCGCCGGCACTGGCCGCCACGCGCCAGCCGACCAAGATGGCCGCCGCCAATCCCGGCAAGGCGCTGCCGGCCAGGACCCGGACCGCGCCGCACGGGCGCGACATCGTCATCGATGTGCTGGTTGCCTACACGAAAAAAACGGCGAGCAACTATGCCGACGTCAAACGTGAACTGGTCGACCTCGCCATCGAAGAGGGCAACGAATCGTTCCGCATGAGCAATCTCGGCAACGTCAAGCTAAGGCTCGTGCATGCTTACCAGACCGATTACGAGGAGGATAAGGACGGCGAGCACTTCGATCACCTCTATCGCATGGTCGACAAGGGCGACGGCTACATGGAGGAGGTGCACGGCCTGCGCGACAAATACCGGGCCGACGTGGTGGTGCTGATCGTGGACGATGCCAGCGGCTGCGGACTGGCCACGCGCGTCTTTGCCGACACCGCGGATGCCTTCGCGGTCGTGCACCACGAATGCGCCGCCTCCTCCTACTCGCTGGCGCACGAGATCGGCCATCTGATCGGCGCACGCCACGATACCTCGACCGACAAGAACATGACGCCGTTCCCCTACGGCCACGGCTTCGTCAATGGCAGCAAGTGGCGTGACATCATGAGTTACAAGGCGAGCTGCGGCGGCTGTCCGCGCCTGCCCGTATGGTCAAGCCCCGCCGTGCTGATCAAGGGCGAGCCGGCCGGCACGCCCGATCTCGACAACGCCAGGGTGATTTCCGAGCAGGCGGCGCGCGTGGCCGCCTTCCGCTGATCGCTGCCGCCGGGCTAGCTTAGGACAAAGCCCTCATAGCCGTTGCCGGCAATTTCGTTGCAGCGCTCGACGTACTTGGGAAAGCCGCCGATATAGGGGGCAAACACGCGCGGCTTGCCCGCGATATTGACCCCGAGATACCACGAACTGCAGGTATAGCGCAGGGTGCGCCCGGCGAGTTCGGCAACGTGCCGGACCCAGTCCTCCTCCGCCGCGCCGCTGGGCTCGATCAGGGCCATGCCGCGCGCGCGCAGGAAGCCGAGCGCGTCGGCGATCCACTCCACGTGTTGCTCGATGGTCGGCAGCATATTGGTGAGCACCGACGGGCTGCCCGGTCCCGTGATCATAAAAAGATTGGGGAAGTCGGCGATGGCGAGGCCAAGATAGCTGCGCGGGCCTGCCTGCCATTTGGCTTTAAGCGTTAGGCCGTTGCGGCCGCGGATATCGATCCTGAGCAGGCTCCCGGTCATGGCATCGAAGCCGGTGGCAAATACGATGGCATCGACTTCGTAGTCGACCCCCCCGGCGCGCAGGCCGCGCGGGGTGATTTCCTCAATTGCCCCGGTGCTGAGGTCGATCAAGCTGACGTTTTGCCGGTTGAACGTCTCATAGTAGCCGATGTCGACGCACAGCCGCTTGCAGCCGATGGTATTTTTGGGTGCCAGCAGCTCGGCGACCCCCTGGCTGTTCACCCGTTCGCGAATCTTGCTGCGCACGAACTCGGCCGCCGTGTCGTTGGCCACCTGGTCGAGCATCAGATCCTGAAAGGCGCCCAGGAACCACAAGCCGCCGTGATGCCAGCGCCGCTCGTACTCGCGCTGGCGCTCCGGCGGCGAGGTCTCTAGCGCCTTTTTGTCGCTATAGTCGAAGTCGATGCCGGTCATGGTCAGCTTGGCGCGCTTGCGCATGGCCGGGTATTCGGCTTTCACCTTTTTGAGCTCCTCGGCCGCGAGCGGGCGGTTGTGCGCCGGCACGGCATAGTTTGCCGTTCGCTGAAAGACGTAAAGGTGCTTGGCCTGGCGGGCGATGATCGGGATCGATTGCACGGCGGAAGACCCGGTGCCGATGATGGCGACGCGCTTGCCGCTGAAATCGACGTCCTCGTGCGGCCAATGGCCGGTGTGGTAGCGCTCGCCCGCGAAGCCGTCGAGCCCGTTGAAGGAGGGCAGATTGGGCGAGGACAGGCAGCCCGTCGCCATGATGCAAAAGGCGGCGCTGGTGCGGGCGCCGTCGCTGGTTTCGATCAGCCAATGCCCTGCCGCGGCATCGAACCGCGCCGAGGTCACCCTGGTATTGAATTGGATGTCGCGCTTGAGGTCGAAACGATCGGCGACGTGCCTGGCATAGCGCAACAGTTCCGGCTGGGCCGCGTAGCGCTCGCTCCACTCCCACTCCTGTTCGAGCGCGGGGTCGAACTGATAGGAATATTGCACGCTCTCCACATCGCAGCGCGCGCCCGGATATCGGTTCCAGTACCAGGTGCCGCCAACATCGCCGCCCGCCTCGAACACGCGCGCCTTAAAACCCAGACGCCGCAGGCGGTAGAGCATGTACATGCCGGCGAAGCCCGCCCCGACGATCACCGCGTCAAATGCTGTAGCCGGCTTGGCAGCGGCTGCTTGCTTGTCTGGCATGGTCTGACGTCGTCCGCCCCTGCTTGTCCTTAACTCGCCGTCCGGCCCGCTGAGCCCTCGCCAGCTGGCGCAGCTAAAACTCCTGCAGCAGCCGCCCGAAACCGGCGATCGGCTCGCGAATATCATTGCTGCGCAGCGCCTGCCAATAGGTCGCCGCATTGATGGCAATGACGGGCTTGCCCAGCCACAGCTCGGCGGCCGCCGCCAGGCGCAGCATCGACAGGTTGGTGCCGACCTGAACAATAGCATCGACATCGTCGCCATCCAGCCGCCGCAGGGCGTCCCGGCACGCCGCCGGGGTCACCGCGGCAATGCCCACCCAGGACGTCACTTGCATGGCGTGATCGCGCACCACCTGGAAGCCGGCCTCCGTGAAATAGCGCTTCACCTCCTCGTTCATCACCGGCCAATAGGGTGACAGGATCGCCAAGCGCGAAACGCCACCGAAGGCCCTGAGCGCTGCGGCGGCGGCGTGACTGCCGATCGAAATCGAGACCCCCGCCACCTCCTCGACCTGGCGCACGAAGGCGTCGGCGCCCTTGAGGCCGCCCAAGAAGGTGATGCCGGACATGCCCATCACCAAATGGTCGGGCTCGCAGGTCATCACGCTCTTGATGGCATCCATCACGCTATCGGAGATGGTGGCGATCCCGGCGCGGAAGGTCTCGTTACTAAGCCCCTTGACGTTTGGCGTGAAGATGCGGCTCAAGTGGTTGGTGACGCCGGCCGGGCGCAAGGCAGCGAAGTCGGGCTCAACGACCGTGTTCGTCGACGGCGCCAAGACGCCGAACTTTCGCCGCCAGCCCAACACGTCGGGCATGAGTTGTCTCCCCTGCTCGTTGCCTGCTTGGGCTAAGCGTGTAGGTTGCCCAGCGCCAGCGCCGGGTGAAGAGCGTGGCTTGAGAGACTAGCCGAGATCGGCGAGCCGGCCTACGGCGATCGAATGAGGGAAAAATCCGAAATGCGCAATCGCAAGCGTGTATTCTACAACAGCCATGGCGATGAGGCCCTCTACGCCATGATCCGGTCTGCCGCCGGCGACGGTGTCGAGCTGATGACGCTCGAAGCCGACGATGACGGCGAGCGCAAGAGTAAGCTGGCCGAGGCCGATGCGGTGATCGTGGCCGCCACCCGGCTCAGCGAGGAGCTCCTGGCCGCCGCCCCAAGGCTCGCCTTTGTGCATCACCAGGGCGTCGGCTACCACGACACCGTGGCTTGGCAGGCGTTGGCCAAGCGCCGCATCGCCCTGGCCCTGACCCCGGGAGGCACGACCGAAAGCGTCGCCGAGCAGACCATCATGTTCATCTTGGCGGCGCTGCGGATGCTGCCCTACGCCGACAGCGAGCTGCGCCAGGGCCGCTTCCATGTCAACGCCATCCGCCCGCTCACGCGCGATCTGAGCGGCCGCACCATCGGCATCTTGGGCCTCGGCCGCATCGGCAAGGCGGTGGCGCGCCGCCTCAAACCTTTCGACGTCAAGGTGATCTACCGCGATATCCTCGCCATGCCGCCGGCGCTGGAGGCCGAGCTCGGCGTCGAGCCGGTGAGCTTTGAAGCGCTGTTGGCGCGCGCGGAGATTTTGACGTTGCACGTGCCAGTCACGCCCGCGACGCGCAAGCTCATCAACGCCGAGACGCTGCAGCGCCTGCGCCCGGGGGCCTACCTCATCAATACCTGCCGTGGCGGGGTCCTCGACGAGGACGCGCTGGTGGCGGCCCTCGAGCGGGGCCATCTTGCCGGTGCCGCCCTCGACGTGTTCGACCCCGAGCCACCGGCAGCCGATCACCCCCTCTACCGCTTCCGCAACGTCGTCCTCACCCCACACATTTCGGCCGGTACGCGCGATGCTTTCATCGCTAAGATGACCTTCGTGTTCGCCAACCTCGAACGCTTCTGGCGCGGCGAGCCGGTCGAGAACCTGGTCGACCTGCCGCAGGCCTGAGGCCGACGGCGGGCGGGCGCCGCCCGGAGCGCGGTCGGGTTTTCTGGCGCCCGGCCGCACGGCGCAGTTCTGCCCGGCCGCACGGCCAGTTTTGCCCGGCCGCACGGCCCATTGTTGAGGAGCGTTGGACCCAATGGCCCTTTTCACCTTGGCCGAGCTCGAAGCCGCCCTGCCGCTGGTGCGCAGCGTGGTGCCGGAAACCCCGCAGCACGCCTGGCCGCTATTGGCGCGGCGCACCGGCGCTAAAGTGTGGGTCAAGCACGAAAACCACACGCCGATCGGTGCCTTCAAAATCCGGGGCGGGGTGATCTATCTCGACGCGCTCAAGCGCAGCGGCCGTCCCTGCCCCGGCGTGGTCACCGCCACCCGCGGCAATCACGGCCAATCCATCGCCCTGGCGGCGGCGCGCGCGGGCCTGCCCTGCACGATTTTCGTGCCGCACGGCAACTCGCGCGAAAAGAACCAGGCCATGCAGGCGCTCGGCGCCGAGCTGATCGTGATCGGCTCCGATTTCGATGCCTGCCGGCCGCACGCGGCCGCCTTCGCCGACCAGCACGGCTATCACTACGTGCCCTCCTTCCACGCCGATCTGGTCAAGGGGGTCGCCACCTATGCGCTCGAGCTGCTTTCGGCAATTGACGATCTCGATGCCGTCTACGCCCCGATCGGCATGGGCTCGGGAACCTGTGGCCTGATCTCGGTCCGCGACCTGTTGGGCTTAAAGACCGACATCATTGGCGTGGTGGCGGACAGCGCGCCGGCCATCGCGCTCTCGTTCGACCAGGGTCGGCTGGTCAATACCAATGCGGCGGCCACCTTCGCCGACGGCATGGCCTGCCGCGTCCCCGTCGCCGAACCCGTTGATATCATCCGGCGCGGCGCGGCGCGGCTGGTCCGCGTCACGGAGGACGAGATCGCCGAAGCGATCCGCGTCTATTACACCGACACCCATAACCTGGCCGAGGGTGCCGGCGCCGCGCCGCTCGCCGCCCTCCTCAAGGAACGCAGCAGCATGCAAAACAAGCGCATCGGCCTCGTCTTGAGCGGCGGCAATATCGATCGCGAGGTGTTCGCCGAGGTGCTGGCGGGCAACACCCCGCGCCCCTAAAGCTCAAGCCCGGGCCGGGCTCAAGCGGCGAGCGCCTGCTCGAGATCGGCGATGATGTCGGCTGCGTCCTCGATGCCGATCGAGACCCGCACCACGTCGGGTCCGGCGCCGGCCGCCGTGCGCTGCTCGTCGGTGAGTTGGCGATGCGTGGTGGAGGCCGGATGGATGATCAGGCTGCGCACGTCGCCGATGTTGGCAAGGTGCGAGAACAACTTGACGTTGGAAACGAGTTTGACTCCCGCGTCGTAGCCGCCCTTGACCCCGAAGGTAAAGACGCTGCCCGCGCCCTTGGGGCAGATCTTGCCGGCGAGCGCATGGTAGGGGTTCTTGGGCAGGCCCGCGTAATTCACCCATTCGATGTTTTTGTGCCGGTCGAGATATTTGGCGACCGCGATGGCGTTTTCACAGTGCTTGGCCATCCTGAGCGGCAGGGTTTCGATCCCGGTCAGGATCAGGAAGGCATTGAAGGGCGAAATCGCCGGGCCCAAGTCGCGCAGGCCCATGACCCGGCAGGCGATGGCGAACGCGAAGTTGCCGAAGGTCTCGGCCAGCCGCAGGCCGTTGTAGCTCGGGTTGGGATCGACGAGGGTTGCATATTTCTTGCGCGCGCCCAGCCAATCGAAGCTACCGCAATCAACGATCGCGCCGCCGATGGAGTTGCCGTGCCCGCCGAGGAACTTGGTCAGCGAGTGCACGATGACATCGGCGCCGAACGCCTTGGGTTGGCACAAATAGGGTGTCGCCAAGGTATTGTCGACGATGAACGGCACCCCCGCCTTGGCGGCAATGGCGGCAATCGCCGGCAGATCGACGATGATGCCGCCGGGGTTGGCAATCGATTCACAAAAGATCGCCTTGGTCTTCGGGGTGACGGCCTTGGCAAAGCTGGCCGGGTCGGTGGCGTCGGCCCAGGCGACACGCCAGTCGAACTTTTTGAAGGCGTGGTTGAACTGGTTGACGGAGCCGCCGTAGAGCTGGCGGCCGGCGACGAACTCATCGCCGGGCTCCAGCAGGGTGTGGAACACCAGGGCCTGGGCCGCGTGTCCGGAGGCAACCGCTAGCGCCGCGCTGCCGCCTTCAAGCGCGGCCAGACGCTGTTCGAGCACGCTCTGGGTGGGGCCGCCAATGCGCGTATAAATATTGCCAAACGCTTCCAGGCCGAACAAGGACGCCGCATGGTCCACGTCATTGAAAACATAGGAGGTCGTCTGATAGATGGGCGTCACACGCGCGCCCGTAGACGGATCGGGCGTCGCCCCGGCGTGGACGGAAAGCGTCGCAAATCCCGGTGCGGTGTTGGGCGTATCGGGCATCGGCGGCTCCTTAGCGAACAGTAAGTTGTTCCTCGCGCGCAACGAGCCCAAACCCGCCAACAAGTCAACGACGAATTTTTGGCACCGGCGGCACTCGGGCGATTGCCGCCGACTAGCGCGGCCGGATGCGCGCGTAGAGCCAGGCCCGATACCGCTTGGTCAGCGTCGGCAACAGCAGCCTGGTCATGGCGCAGATCGTGCGTTCGCCCAGGTAGGGAAACAGCCGGTGCAGCTCCTCATGAAACAGCGTGTCGATCAGGGACTCGCGTTCGCGTTTGTGGATGTCGCGATTGATGCGGATGATGCGCCGCGAATAGTCGATCGCCCCATAGTCGCGCATGCGGTTGTCCACCGCCCAGCGCCAGCGTTTGCCGGCCGCATCGATAAAGATCGAGCGCACTTCCGGCGCCGCCGCCAGCGCTGTCTGCGCGAGCCCGCGACCGGCTTTGGCCTTCGACTTTTTTGCTTTTTTCGCCATCGCAGCACCTCCTCGCGCATCTTTGTTGAAGAGGCAAGGTGCCGACCGGTTGGGCACCCATGTGGCAATGGTTTCCTCAGCAACGCAGCTGACCGCCGTCAGAAGCTTAAGCCTCTACTACAGCACGATAAAAGTCGATCTTCTCGCACAAATTGCTAGCTCCAATTTTGGCGCCGTCCGGTAGCAAAGGCTAGGGTAGGCCCGCCTCCCAGTAGGCGCTCATGCGCTGGCGCTGGGCCGCGTCCGGCAGGCGCCCCAGGCCGGCGGCCACGTTGTCGCGCGCATGCTCGGGCTTGGCCGTACCCGGAATGACGCACGTCACCGCCGGATGGCCCAGGATGTACTTCAAAAAAAACTGCCCCCAACTGGCACAATCAAACTCCGCGGCCCACGCCGGCAGGGCCTTGCCGCGCACCTTGCCGAACAGCGATCCGCTGTCGAAGGGCTGATTGACAATCACCGCCACGCCGCGTTCCGCCGCCAGCGGCAGCAGCCGGTCGGCGGCGGCGCGCACGTTGAGAGAATAGCCCAGTTGCACGAAGTCGAGCCGCTGCTGCCGGATGATGGCGGCAAGGCTATCGAGCCCGGCCACGGTGTAGTGCGTGATGCCGATATAGCGAAACCGCTTTGCCTCCTGCCAAGCCCGCAGCGTCTTGAGCTGCGTGCGCCAGTCGACCAGGTTGTGGATCTGCATGAGATCGATGCCGGGCGTTTTTAGCTCGGCAAGGGAGGCCTCCATTTGCCGCCGCCCGGCGGCCTCGCCGGTCGTCCACACCTTGGTGGCAAGAAAGGCCTGCTCGCGCGCCCCCATCTCGCTCAACAGCTCGCCCACCACGGCCTCGGCACGGCCATACATGGGTGAGGAATCGATCACCTTGCCGCCCGCCTCGAACAGCGCCGCCAGCACCTCGCGCCGTTGCTGAAATTCGCGGCGATCGCTGCCGATGTCGAAGGTCTGCCAGGTGCCAAAGCCGACAACCGGCAACGGCTCTTGAGTTTGCGGAATGGGACGCGTCAGCATGGTTGGCCTTTCTTGCAACGCCGGTTGCGACCTGGGCCCCGGCGGCACCTGTGCGGCCCCGCACCCGGCTCGGCCGCCGAGGGCGACGCAGCCGGCAGCGGCGCCGAGGCCGATGAGCTGCCGGCGCGAGGGCTCAACGCTGCTGCCAAGCCAGCCGGTCATGTCTTGGGCCACAGGATCAACTGCGTGTTGCGGAACTGGGCGATCGGGCTTGCGGCGCCCTCGCGGGAGACGCTCGCGTCCCAGACCTGGGTGGTGCGGCCCTGATGCAGGGATCTTGCCACACACACGATCATGCCATCGCGCGCCGAGCCGAAGAAATTGCTCTTGAGTTCGATGGTGGTAAAGCCGGCCGCACCGGGCGGCAGGCTCTGCAGCGTGCCATAGCCGCAGCAGGTGTCGGCCAGCGCCACCACGCTGCCGGCGTGCAGGTAGCCATTCCAGGCCTCCAGCGCCTGGCGCACCTCGAGGGTGGCGATCACCTGCTGCGCCTCGACCTGCACGAAGCTGATGCCGAGCAACCCCGGCAAATAGGCGGCGCCGGCGGCATTCCACTCCGCAATCGATCGGGGAAGCTTGGTTGCCACACGAGCTCTCCTGACAGGGACGTCGGCGGCGGCTAGTGTTGCAGATCGATCGGCCTCGAAACATCACTTTTGTGACCTCGAAGCGGACCTGAAGCCCGCGGATTGGACGGACACCCAATGGCGATGACGCGCCCCCCTCTCAAGCTTGCGGTTGCAGGTCTCGGTGCCATTGGTCTTGCGGTTGCCCGCCGGGTCGATGCGGGCGACCTGCCGGGCATCGCGCTCATCGCGGCGGCGGCCCGCGATCACGACAAGGCGCGCAACGCCACGGCCGGCTTTCGCGCACCCCCGATCCTGACGACGCTGGCGGGCCTCGCCGAGGTCGCCGACGTCGTCTTGGAATGCTTACCGGCGGCCCACTTCGCCGCCGTCGCCGAGCCCGCCGTCGCGGCCGGCCGCGTGCTGATGCCCCTGTCGGTCGGCGCCCTGCTCGACCACTGGGGGCTGGTGGCGCGCGCCGAGGAGACGGGCGCGCGCATCCTGGTGCCCACCGGGGCACTGTTGGGGCTCGACGCCGTGCGGGCGGCGGCGGAGGGGACGATCAGCTCGGTGCGGATGATCACGCGCAAGCCCCCGGCCGGGCTCGCCGGCGCGCCGCTGCTGGTAAAGGCCAACGTCTCGGTTGCGGGCCTCACCGCACCGCTCCTGGTGTTCGAAGGCAGCGCGCGCGAGGCCATCGCCGGGTTTCCCGCCAACGTCAACGTGGCCGTCGCCTTGTCGCTTGCCGGCATCGGCCCGGATCGGACCCGTGTCGAGATCTGGGCCGATCCCGCGGTGACGCGCAACACCCACAGCATTGTGGTGACCTCGGACTCCTCCGACCTGACCATGACGATTGAAAACCTTACCTCGGTCGAGAACCCGCGCACGGGCCGGATCACGGCCTTGAGCGCGCTCGCCGCGCTCCGGCGCTTGACGGCAACGCTGGTGGTGGGGACTTGAGAGCCGCCTCGGCCCCGGCGGGGGCGGCCTCGGCCGCCTCGGCGACCAGCCAGTCCACGAAGGCGCGTACGTGCGGGCGGTGGCCGGTGGCGGCTGAGGAGATGACGTAGTAGGCGCGCGTGCCGATCACGCTCTTGCTGAACGGCTGGATCAGCTGGCCGGTCTCCAACAGCCTGCTGACCAGGCTGCTAATGCCCATCGCCACCCCCTGGGCCGCCAGCGCGGCCGCGATCATCTGCTCGTAGTTGTCGAACCGCAACGAGGCCGCCGGTTTGAAGTCGCTCAAGC
>Ga0081540_1001136_pt1 | contig 23508 bp, 20 predicted proteins | sample TabmetS2T1R1_FD_71024 | JGI IMG/M metagenome (GOLD analysis project Ga0081540, IMG submission 71024) | Tabebuia heterophylla rhizosphere microbial communities from the University of Puerto Rico - S2T1R1 | ecosystem: Host-associated > Plants > Roots > Rhizosphere ... | reverse complement strand
GCACCGGCGACTTCATCAAGAACCTCGGCCGGATGTACGGCACCTACACGGGTGGGTTCATCGGCTTCATCGTCTTCCTGGCGATCCTCGAACAGGTGGGCGTGTCGAACAAGATTCTCGGCTACCTGTTCGTGTTCTTCACGCTCGCGGTCTACGCCGTCATCGGCGTGATGACGCGCACCGCGCAGGTTTCCGAATACTACGTCGCAGGCCGGCGCGTTCCGGCCTTCTACAACGGCATGGCGACCGGCGCCGACTGGATGTCGGCAGCCTCGTTCGTCGGCATGGCCGGCACGCTGTTCCTGCTCGGCTATGACGGACTTGCCTGGGTGCTCGGCTGGACCGGCGGCTTCGTGCTGGTCTCGATCCTGGTCGGGCCGTACCTGCGCAAGTTCGGCGCCTACACGGTCCCGGACTTCATGGCGTTCCGCTATGGCGGAAACGTCGCCCGGTTCCTGGCCGTGGTCGTGCTGGTGTGCTGCTCGTTCACCTACGTGACCGCGCAGATCTACGGCACGGGCCTGATCGCATCGCGCTTCCTCGGCATGCAATTCGAGGTCGCGGTGTTCGTCGGCCTCGTCGGCATCCTGCTCTGCGCGATGCTGGGCGGCATGCGGGCGGTGACCTGGACGCAGATCGCGCAATACATCGTGCTGATCATCGCGTATCTGACGCCGATCATCATCCTGTCGACGCAGAAATACGGCATTCCGATCCCGGAACTGACCTACGGGCGCGCGATCGCCGAGATCACCGCGCGTGAGCAGCAGATGCTGGCAACCGGTCTCGCCACCGCGGCGAGCCTCAAGCCGCACATCCAGCCGTTCATCAACTATACGCCGCTGAACTTCTTCGGCATCATCTTCTGCATGATGGTCGGCACCGCGTCACTGCCGCACATCCTGATGCGCTACTTCACGACCCCGTCGGTGCGTGAAGCGCGGCAGTCGGTCGGCTGGTCGCTGTTCTTCATCTTCCTCCTGTACTTCTCGGCGCCGGCCTATGCGGCGTTTTCGAAGCTCGAGGTCTACACCAACATCATCGGCCGCGATCTCGGGTCGATCCGGCCGTGGATGTTCACCTGGGGCGAGCTCGGCCTGATCCAGGTCTGCGGCAAGAACGCCGCGAGCCTGCAAGCCGTCATCGATGCCTGCAAGGCGATCGCCGGTCACCCGGGGGTCGTGCGTCTGCAGGACTTCGTGATCAACACGGACGTGATCGTGCTCTCGACGCCCGAGATCGCGGGCCTTCCGTACGTGATCTCGGGCCTGGTCGCGGCCGGCGGCCTCGCGGCGGCGCTCTCCACCGCCGACGGGCTCCTGCTCGCCATCGCCAACGCGCTCAGCCACGACGTCTACTACAAGATGCTCGATCCCAATGCGCCGACCATACGCCGGCTCACGGTGGCCCGAGTGCTGTTGTTCTTCGTGGCCGTGGCGTCGGCGGCGCTTGCCGCAACCAGACCAGCGGACATCCTGGCCATGGTGGGATGGGCGTTCTCGCTGGCGATGGCAGGGAACTTCCCATCGCTGGTGCTCGGTATCTGGTGGAAACGCGCCACCACGACGGGCGCCATCTGCGGCATCATTGCCGGATGGGGCATCTGCCTGTTCTACCTCATCGTCTCGCGGTATTTCCCGCAGGCCGGTGTGACCTACTTTGGCATGACGTCGCTCCTCAATCCGGAAACCGGTCAGGCGCTGGTCAATGTGGCCCAGGTCATGGCCGACCCGAAATGGCTCGGCGACGTGCCGGCGAGCGCGGCGAACCCGCTGGCCAACAAGGTCGGCTGGTTCGACCTCAACAACATCAATTGCGGGCTGCTCGGCATGCCGCTCGGCTTCCTGGTGATCATCGTCGTCAGCCTGCTCGGCAAGGAGCCGTCGAAGGAGATGCAGGCCTATATCGACGAGATCCGCAAGCCGCGCGGCCGCACGGTGCTGGAAGAGAAGACCTGATCGGCGAGCCGGTCAGCGCAAGCGGGGTTTTCCGGCGCGCACGCGCGCCGGGACCCCGCTTTTCTTTGGCGCGCATGTTTGGCTGCTATGCTGTGGATCGGGCGACCGGCCTCCGGACGGAGCCGGTGTGTCCGACGGGTCAATGCCGGGTCCAGGCGCCGTGACCAATCCGTTCCTCGCCTACTGGTACTTCCACCTGCCGAACTTCGTGCTGGCGGCGCTGATGTACACGCTGCTCGGCCGCGCACTGCTCGGCCTGATCATGGCGCCGGATTCATCGAATTACATCTGGCGCTTCTTCTGCCGCGTCACCGACCCGGTAGTGGCGGCGGTGGCGGTGGTGACGCCGAAGGCGGTCGCACCAGTCATCGTCTGGCTGTTCGGCGTCGTATGGCTGTTCTGGCTGCGCGTCGCCCTGCTGTATGTGTTCCTCCTGGCCGGCGCCGTGCCGCGGATGAGCTGAGGCCGCGATGGATCGCACGTTCTATTTCATCGGCATCGCCTTCTTCGGGATGATCAACGGCCTGTTCAATCAGACCTGGCTGCTGTTCGCGTTGATCCACGTCCAGATCCTGGCGCCGGCGCTGCTGTTCGGCAACGTGTCGCTGACCCTGCTGTTCTCCTCCCTGATGGTCTCGACGGCGACCATCATCCTCGGCGGCATCCCGGCCGCCATCTACGAGCGGGTGACGGGCGCAAAGGACGACTCGACGGACGTGTCGTTGTGGATCTGGCTGGCCGGGACCGCGCTCCTGACCCTTCCGGCCGTCGGAAATTTCCTCCAGATCGGCCTCTAGGCGGTGCGCGGCCGCTGTCCGGCGGCCAGCAATGTCCTTAAGATCGGCCGGTGAGGGCGCGCTCCTACCGCCGTGACCATTCGGTTCGCGCCGGCCGGGACCCGGCAAAAGCCACGCGGTTGTTACCGGGATCGTCCGGCCGTTGTTGTAGGCTCGATGACCGACACATCTCCGGCCGCCGCTGGCGACCGACGCGCGGACTGCCGCCATGGAGCTCATGCGCCGCATCGCCTTCGAGACCGTGCTACGGGCCTGCGGCTTCGGCTCGCTGGCGATCTTCTGCGTGATGATCGGCCTGTCGTTCGAGCCCCGCATGGCGTTCCAGGCGGGTGGATTCCTGACCACCATGATGGCGGTGATCCTGGTGTTCAAGGCGCGCGAGGCGCTGACCAAGCACTATCGCAAGACCGAGATGTGGCTCTACCTGCCGGAGGACGACCGCCCGCCCGAGGCCTATGCCCAGTGGGCGAGCTCGACCGTCCTGCGCGAGACCTACCTGACCTTCGCGCTGTGGACCTCGGCCATCGCCATCGCCATGTGGGTGCTGGCGCTCCTGTTCGCGTTAGCCGGCCGCTGACGGTCGCCGCGGCGGCCTTGTCCGCCGCCATGATCGGCGATAGAGCGGCCGCATGACCCAGCAGACATCCAAGCTCATCCGCGGCGCGACGGGCGACTGGGAAGTCGTCATCGGCATGGAGGTGCATGCCCAGGTAACCTCGTGCGCCAAGCTGTTCTCCGGCGCCTCGACCGAGTTCGGCGGCGCGCCGAACTCGCACGTGTCATTGGTCGATGCCGCGATGCCCGGCATGCTGCCGGTCATCAACCAGGAATGCGTGCGGCAGGCGATCCGCACCGGGCTCGGCCTCAAGGCGCGCATCAATTCCAAGTCGGTGTTCGACCGCAAGAACTATTTCTATCCCGACCTGCCGCAGGGTTATCAGATCAGCCAGTACAAATCGCCGATCGTCGGCGAGGGCGAGGTCGCGGTCGACATGCCCGACGGCGAGGCGATTACGGTCCGCATCGAGCGGCTGCATCTCGAGCAGGACGCGGGAAAATCGCTGCACGACCAGCATCCCGCTTTTTCGTTCGTCGACCTCAATCGCGCCGGCGTGGCGCTGATGGAGATCGTGTCGAAGCCGGATCTGCGTTCGGCCGAAGAGGCCAAGGCGTATGTCAGCAAGCTGCGCACGATCCTGCGCTATCTCGGCACCTGCGACGGCGACATGGAGAAGGGCAACCTGCGCGCCGACGTCAACGTATCGGTGCGCCGCCCCGGCGAGCCCCTCGGCACCCGCTGTGAGATCAAGAACGTCAACTCGATCCGCTTCATCGGGCAGGCAATCGAGTACGAGGCGCGGCGTCAGATCGGCATCCGCGAGGACGGCGGCGAGATCGAGCAGGAGACGCGGCTATTCGATCCCAACAAGGGCGAGACACGGTCGATGCGCAACAAGGAGGAGGCGCACGACTACCGCTACTTCCCGGATCCCGACCTGCTCCCGCTCGAAGTCTCGGCGGCGGAGATCGCGGCGCTCGAGCGCGAGAACGCCTTGTTGCTGCGCGTGGCGTCGGAGATTCCAACCGAGATCGCACGGCTGCGCGAGCTGTTCGCCGTCGCGCTTTGCGTGGGCAAGCAGGCCCGAGAACGTGCTCCACGAGCTGACCAGGCCGCCGACACCCGCCGTGGCGTGGGAGGCATGGCCCGGGATTCGCAGCCCGCAGGCCAAGAACCACCTCGCCGAGCACAAGCTGACGGCCGAGGACTGGTACGCCGGCAGCCCCGACGGTGTCGGTGGCCGAGACGCGGGGCCTGAAGCGGATCGGCCAGGCCGCGACCAGTGTCCGTCGCGCCGACTTTGATGCGCTGATCGAGGCAGTGTTATCGGGGAAGCGCAGCCCACCGAACCGAGGGTCTGGGATGGCGAGATTCCGCCGGCGCGGCTGCCCGGCAATCTCTGATACTCCAGCGCGGTCGTGGCGCTGCTCGACAAGGAGCGGCAGGCGTTACAACAGCGCCGGTTTACGGCAGCGGCGGTTTCGCCGCTCGCGTTACCTACCCGTACATCTCTGACGCTGCCGAGCCATCACTGCTTGGCTCAACCGGTCCAGCTCTCTTCCATACGGCGAGCGTGACATCCGACGGTTCGGACGATTCGTGATCCAGACGTCCCGACACACGCGGATTACGCGCCAGCGCGTCGCAAAGATCGTTGATGAAGCTGCTGCCAAGGCCACCGACGAGCGCGTCGCGAAAGGTCTTCCGCCACTGCCGAGGACGACGCCTCATAGCGTGCGCCGGACGTACGTCTCCATCGCGCTGCTGGCGAATCGGTTCGACGTCAAGTGGGTGATGAGCCAGGTAGGCCACGCGGACTCGAACATGACGCTGGACGTCTACGCGCAGCTCGAACAAAGGGGTCAAGCGCGAGCACGGAGTCCGATTCGACGCGCTCGTCAGGAGCGCCGAAGCGCAGCTTCGCGGGGCCGAAGCGGACCTCGATTGGAAGACGAGCGGGAGACGAAACGCCGATTCGCCCCCGATCACCGCGCGGGGATTATCGCCCCGAAGAGGAAAACTCCCGCTGATAGCAGGGACTTCTCGGATGGCGAGACCCGGACTCGAACCGGGGACACCACGATTTTCAGTCGTGTGCTCTACCAACTGAGCTATCTCGCCGTGGTGGGTGGATCAGGGTAGCGCCTGTGGTTCTCGTGCGCCGGTAGCGTGGCGGCGGTGCTGTCGCGCCACCGCGCCCCGCTGATCGCCGCCGCGTCCGTGCTCGTCGTGGGCGTCGTGGCGCTCGTGATCCTGCTCCGCGGCGGCGCCGACGACAAGGCGACGAAGGCGGCCACCGGTGAGCCGCTGGCGTACGTGCCGGCCGGTGGCAACGACGCGGTCTTCGACCTCGACACGAAGGCTCCGCTGGTCGACGTCGTCGTCGAGCAGCTCGCGCCGCGGCTGACGAACGGGGCGCTGACGCCCGAGCAGGTCCGCCCGCTGCTCGGCGGGCGGGCGGTCGTCGCGCTGCGCGGCAGCCAGGCGTGGATGATCTTCGCGACCGACGAGCCGGCGCCGCGGCCGGGCCGGGGGGCCGCGGCCGGCGAGGGCGACGGGGTGGTCGTGGTCGCGCCGACCCGCGCCGATGTCGCCGCCGCCCTCAGCAACGCCAAGCAGCCCGCCGCCCGCTACGCGCGCGCGACCTTCGACAAGCGCTTCGCGGGCCTGCCCAAGGATGGCACGGTCCGCGTCGCCTTCGACCCGCGCAGGCTGGTCGCCTCGCGCGCGCCGCAGATCGCGACGAGCAAGTGGGTCCGGTCGCTCCGGGACGGCGCTGCCGTCCTCACCACCGCGGGCACCCAACTGCACCTCCCGTTCCGGATCACCGCCGACCCCGTCGGCATGACGCCCGACGACCTGCCGCTCGCCACCGGCCCGCAGCCGCCGACCGCCCGGGGCGCCGGGCCACTGGTCATCGGCCTGCGCGACCCCGCCCACACGCTGCGCTTCGCCCGCCAATCCGGGCTGCTCCCCGAGCTCGGCGTCGTGGATCAGCTCCCGGGCATCGTCAAGCCCAACCTCGACGACCTGGGCCCGAACGGAACGGTCACGACGCCGAAGCTCGACCTCCAGCACCTGACCCTGCGCGCCGAGCCGTCCGACCCCGGCGACTGGTCGTCGAAGCTCGGCCGCCTCGACGCGCTCGCCGGCATCGCCAGGACGGCGGGGATCGACATCGACATCAAGCACGACAACGGCGTCTACGCCATCAGCCAGAACGGCCAGCTCGTCGCTCGCGTCGGCGTCTTCGGCCGCGCCCTCGTCCTGTCGAACGACGCGACCGCGAACCTCCAGGCAGCGGCGGCTGCGCCGGTGAGCCCGACGCCGCCGGGCGCCGCGGGCGCGCTCACCATCCGCGCGAAGGCGACCACGCTCATCCCCGGCGTCCCGGACCTCGTCGCCGGCCGCCTGGGCGACGTCACCGGCTGGGCCCGCGCCGAGGTCACCGGCGTCACCGGCGAGCTGGACCTCGCGCTGCGCTGATCAGCCGGCTGCGACGCCGGTGTCCCAGCTGCGCAGCTGCGCCAGCGGGTCGATCGGGTGCGAGTTGGCGTCGAGCCGCCAGCCGCCGACCCACGCCTCGAAGTGCAGGTGCGGGCCGGTCGCGTCCCCCGTTGCCCCGACGTTGCACAGCTGCTGGCCGGCGAGCACGGCCATGCCCGGCGTCACGACGGTCGAGTCCTTCTGGCAGTGGGCGAAGAAGTAGTCGAAGCCGTCGGAGCCCTTCTCGACGATGTAGTAGCCGGCGGCCTTCGGCTGGTAGTCGGTGAAGGAGATCGCGCCGGCGACCGGGGCCACGACGGGGATGCCCTGGGTGGCGAGGATGTCCTGGCCCTGGTGGCTGTAGCCGTTGCGCGGCGCGCCGAAGCCGTCGCCGTAGGTGTGCGGACCGCCGACGGGGAAGACGTGCCCGGACGGATCGGGCAGCGGCACGGGCGGGGGCTTGGGCGCACGGACCGAGAGCGTCGCGATCCCGGGCGTGCTCGCCTTGCGCGCCAGGACGACGCCGCGCAGCCCACGGGCGTGCAGGCGCACGCGGTAGCTGCCGGGCGCAAGCTCCATGCCCGTCGGCCAGGTCACGACGAAGCGCTGCCCGACCGGGACGCGGCCGAGGTCGATCCGGACGATCGAGCCGCTCTCGGTCTGGGGCATGAAGACGATGCGCGCGCTGACCGAGCTCGCGCCCGCCTCCTCGATGCGCAGCGCGATCTTGGGCGTCGCGGGAGCGACGAGCGGCTTGGGGCCAAGGCGGAAGTACCGCGCGACCGGGCGCGCCGGGCGCGCGGTCCTGATCGGCGCGCCGTACTGCGAGCCGCCCGCGGCCGGCGAGGACGCCGACGTGCCGCCGTCCTGGGCAGAGGCCGTCGAGGCGAGGAGAGCGAGCGCGATGGCCATCCCGGCCGGCCCGCCCACCCATGCGCGCATCCCGCATCGCATGACCGGAAGGTCGGCCGCGCTCGCGCGCGTGACGCCGGATGCGCCGCCAATGCACAGGTTCGAAGCTGCGCAACCTTCAGCAAACCTGCTTAACGCACTAGCGCTTGCAACATCCGCGCCATCACCTCGGCCGAGCCCGCCTTCGAGAGCGGCTCGTTGAGGTTGCCGCACTTCGGCGACTGCACGCACGAGGGGCAGCCGGACTCGCACGGGCACTCGTCGATCAGGCGATGGGCATCCTGCACGAGCAGGTCGAAGTTGCGAAAGCCCTGCAACGTGATGCCCACCCCGCCGGGGTGCCCGTCGTAGATGAAGATCGTCGGCCGGCCGGTCTGCGGGTGGGCGTTGGTCGACAGGCCGCCGATGTCCCAGCGGTCGCACATCGCCAGCAGCGGCAGGACCGCGATCTGCGAGTGCTCGGCCGCGTGCAGCGCACCGAGCAGGACGTTGCGCGGGAAGTCCTCGAGCAGATCGTCGCCCAGCTCGTACCAGAGCGCCTGCGTGGTGAACGAGTACGACGGGAGGTCGAGCGTCTGCAGGTCCATGACCTCGTGGTCGGGCAGGCGCTTGCGCTGGTAGGCGTGCACCTGCTCGGTGACCGTGACGCGGCCGAAGCTCAGCGTCACGCCGAGCGCCTCGCGGCGGTCGAGCAGCCGCTCGATGTACAGGTCGGTCTCGCGCTTGGGCTGGGTGTACCAGTTGCCGTCGAACGGGGTGACGAGCGCGCGGCGGCTCTCGAGGTCGAGCTCCTTGACCTCGTACGAGCGGCCGAGATGCAGGTAGACCGCGCCGTCGTGCACGGTGTTGGGCGCGCGCGCCGTCTCGACCGTGCCGAGCAGCTCGCCGGTGGCGACGTCGAGCACGGTGACGCTGTCCGGCGAGGCGGAGCGCAGGGAGACGCGCGCGGCGGGGTAGTCCTCGGGATGGCGCAGCAGGTACTGGCCGCCGCGCTCGACGAGCTCGCCCTGGGCGACGAGCAGGTCGGCGTAGGCCTGCCAGCGCGGGCCGAGGATCTCGGCGTCGGCCGCGCTCAGCGGCCCCTCGTGCGCGGCGCACAGCAGGTGGGCGAGATGGATCGGCTCGTTCTCGTGCCAGACGATCGCCGCCTCGACCGGGCGGTCCAGGAACTCGTCGGGGTGGCGGCAGAAGAACTGGTCCAGCGCGTCCTCGCCGGCGATGTAGACGGCGAGGCCGCGGCCGCGCCGGCCGGCGCGGCCCCACATCTGGCGCAGCGAGGCGACGGTCCCCGGGAAGGTCACGCAGACCGCGGCATCGAGGGCGCCGATGTCGATGCCGAGCTCGAGCGCGTCGGTGGTGACGACCGCGAGCAGGTCGCCGTTGGTGAGCCTGGCCTCGAGCTCGCGGCGCTGCTGGGGCGTGTAGCCGGCGCGGTAGGGCGCGACGCGCTCGCCGAGCTCGGGCCCGAGCGCCTCGCGCACGAGGCGCGCGACGAGCTCGACCGCCTTGCGCGACTTGATGAAGCAGATCGTCCGCGCGCCCTCCCGGACGAGCTCGGCGAGGAGGTCGGCCGCCTCGCCCAGGGCACTGCGGCGCAGCTGCAGCGCCTCGTCGGTCAGCGGCGGGTTCCACATCGCGATCTGGCGGCGCGCGCCCGGCGAGCCGTCCTCGTCGACGAGCTGGACGTCCTCCATGCCGGTCAGGCGCTCGGCGAGCTCGACCGGGTTGGCGACCGTCGCGCTGGCGAGCAGGATGCGCGGCGTCGTGCCATAGGCGGCGGCGATCCGCCGCAGCCGCCGCAGGACGTTGGCGACGTGGGCGCCGAAGACGCCGCGGTAGACGTGCGCCTCGTCGACGACGACGACCGCGAGGTTGGCGAAGAAGTCCGCCCACGCCGGGTGGTTGGGCAGGATCCCGACGTGGAGCATGTCGGGGTTGGTGAGCACGAGGTTCGAGCGCCGGCGGATGGCCAGCCGCTCCTCGCGCTTGGTGTCGCCGTCGTAGATCGCCGGGCGGATCTGCTTGCTCAACCCGAAGGCATTGAGCGCCCGTGACTGATCCTGGGCCAGCGCCTTGGTCGGATACAGGTACAGCGCGCGGGCCTTCGCGTCGGTGCAGAGGACCTCGAGCGTCGGCAGGTTGAAGCACAGCGACTTGCCCGACGCGGTGCCCGTGGTGACGATCGTCGTCCCGTCCCAGGCAGCCTCGAGCGCCTCGGCCTGGTGGGAGTAGAGCTGGTCGACGCCGGCGTGGCGCAGCCCGTCGCGGACGGACGGGTGCAGGTCCTCGGGGACGCCGGCGAAGCGCGCCGGGCGCGCCCCCTCGAACGCCTCGCGTACCAGGCGCTCGTCGGTGCGCCCGGCGTCCAGGAGGGCGCTCCACGGCTCGGTGCGGCGGGTGGTTGCCACCCGCTCCATCCTAGGCTCAGCGAACCGTGAAGCTGCGCTGCCCGAGGAGGCTGCCGTAGTGGCGCGCCGAGCGTGCGCCGTAGCCGGCCCACAGGTACCAGCGGTACGTGCCGCGGCCGAGGCGGTGGTGGCGGCCGCCGTAGCGCCAGCTCTTGCGCAACTGGTAGCGCGCCCGGCTCGGCCAGGCGCTCAGGACCTTGCGGCCGTTGCGGAAGATCTGGACGTTGTAGTACCGCGCCTTGGCGACCTTGCGCCAGCGCAGGAGCGGCGGGGCGCTGAGCCGCGCGTTGGCCCGGGGCGCGAGCAGGCGCGACCGCGAAGCGGCCCCGGGCGTCACGTTCACCGAGCGCGTCGTGACGTTGGCGGCGGCGTCGACGGCGCGGACGAAGTAGGTGTAGTGCCGGCCGGTCGTGAGGTGGCGATCGGTGAACTTGTCCGCCGTTCCCGTGTACACGACGCGCTGGCGTGCGGGGGCGCTCGCCGACGCGCGGATCAGGGTGACGGCGGTGGCGCCCGTGACCTCCCACGCGACGGTCGCCGTCTTCTTGCCGATCGAGGCGCTGACCTTCGACACGACCGGCGGCGTCGCGTCGTAGTCGAAGACGAACGCGACCGGGGCGCTGACGTTGCCGGCGCGGTCGCGGCAGGTGCCGGTCAGGGTGATGCCCGTGCCGTCGGGGCCGGAGTAGGTCGACGGCGGTGTGCACGACGCGATGCCGGACGTCGGGTCGGTGGGGCTCCAGTTCAGGTTGAGGGTGTGGTTGTAGGTGCCGGGCGCGTCAGGCGGCCGGCTCGGGGCGGGGGCGACGACGGGCGCGGTCTTGTCGAGGCGGATGGTGACGCTCGACGAGGCGCTGTCCAGGCCGATCGAGGCCGCGCACGCGACCTTCGTGCCCGGCGTGTCGGACCGGATCGACGTCGACGGGGCACAGCCGGAGTCGACGGTGTAGCCACCGGGCGTGATCGACCAGTTCACGATCACGTCGCCGACGTACCAGCCGTTGTCGCCGGCCTGTCCGGTGACGATCGGCGTGATGACCGGAGCGGCCGCGGTCGCTGCGCCCGCCGGAAGCAGCGACGCCAGGACCGCAGCCACGATCGCCCTTCTCATCGCATCATCCGCCTTCTCTCGAACCGTGCCGTCATGGCGACGAGGGTTGCGCTCGCGAGCGCGAGCAGGAGCAGGGCGACCGCGCCGACCGCCAGGCGGCGCGCGCGGTCGTCGCCGTCCGAGGGCGACGCGAGCAGCTGCGCCGGCTGGAGCTGCGGGAGCGGGGGAACCTTCAAGTGTCTCGCGGTCGCCGCTGCGCGCTTGCGGCGCTGAGCGCGATGGGTCGCGCGCCGCGGGGCGGAGGTGGCCCGCGGCGCGGGCGCGGCCTTCGCCGCTCCGGAAACCGGTGGCGACTCATCCGCGGGGGTGGGCGTCGTCTGCGGCGCCGGCTGCTGGGTCTGGGGAGTCGTCTGCTGACTGGGCGCCGGCGTGGTCCTCGCGGGCTTGGGGGCTTGGGTCACCTTCGGCGCCGGATCGGGACTCGGCGCGGGCGCGGCATCGGGCTCAGGGGACTGCGCCGCCGCGGTCGCGGCCAGCGCAAGGCAGGCCCCTGCCGCCACCCCCGCAAGACGGATTCCGTTCACCCCAATCACCCTGCACACACCTCCTGGCCCCCCGACCGTACTCATGCGCTGCCGCACTGGCAACCGCCCGCGTGCGCGCGGCGGGGGCCCCGCGCGACGAGCGGTGCGGATGGCCCGCCGACCGGCCCACCCAGAGCCGGCCGGCGGGTCCACCCGTGGGCCCTTCCCTTGGCCCATCCGTCGCGGTCTGGCACGCGACGATCCGTGAGGAGAGCAACGACCATCTGCCCGTGGCATGCCTCCGATCGCCGCGGACGATCCCTGCAACCGCGGGTGACATCACGGTGATACTGCGCCCGATTCGCGCCCGGGAGCGACGGCACGCGTTACGGTGCATGCCGTGCCAGGGAGGCCACAGGAGACGCGCGCGCGCCTCATCGAGCAGCACATGGGGCTCGTGCGCTCGGTGGCGCGGCGGTACGCGCGCCGCGGCGAGCCGGTCGACGACCTCGTGCAGGTCGGCGCGATCGGCCTCATCAAGGCCGTCGACCGCTTCGAGCCCGATCGCGGCAACGAGCTCACGACGGTCGCGGTCCCGGCCATCGAAGGCGAGATCCGCCACCACCTGCGCGACCGCGCGCCGCTCGTGCGCGCCCCGCGCCCGGTCCGCGAGCTGGCCGTGCGGGTCCGCCAGGCGCAGGTCGAGCTCGGCGCGCGCGAGGGACGGCTGCCCACTCGTGCCGAGCTGGCCGAGGCGGTCGGCGCCAGCGAGGAGGAGGTCGTCCGGGCGCTGCAGTCGAGCGCGCCGACGGTGCCGCTCGAGCCCGGCCACACGTCCGCCGCCCCGGACGAGCTCGCCGAGGAGCGCGCGCTGCTGGCCTCCGGCATGAGCGTCCTGTCGGCCCGCGAGCGGCGCATCCTCGAGCTGCGCTACTTCGAAGATCGAAGCCAGGCGGACATCGCGCGCGAGGTCGGCCTCAGCCAGGCCCACGTCTCGCGGCTCATCCGCCGCGCGCTCGACCGCCTGCGTGCGGCCGTTGTCGCCGGCGAGGCCGAGGCGTACCCTCGCGAGCAGATGGCGATCCGCGAGGTCGAAGAGCGCGCACCCCAGCCGGCCACCCACTCCGGCCGGCTCCTCGTGCGCATGCCGCAGAGCCTGCACGCCGAGCTCGCGCGCGTCGCCGAGCGCGAGGGCGTCTCGCTCAACGCGTTCATCACCGGCGCGCTGGCCAGCGCGGTCGGCTGGCGCGACGGCGCGGTCGACGGCCTCGAGACGAGCGAGCCGCAGCCCCTCCCCCGCAAGCGGTCGTGGATGTCGATCGCGCTCGCCGCGAACCTCGTCGTCGTCCTCCTCGTCGCGATCGTCGCGATCGTGCTGCTGGTCATCGCGATCACGCACGGCTGGTAGTCGCCACGCGCTGCCTGTACGTCGATCTGGACCGGACGCTGCTCGGTGCCGGCGGCGCGGTGACCCGCGACGGCGAGGGCCTCTTCACCTCGATGGGCGTCCGCGCCCTCGAGGCGTGCGACCGCGCAGGCGTGGTCGTCGTCGCGATCTCCGAGCGCCCGCACGACGAGGTCGCCGCCGACGTTCGCGTGCTGGGCCTCGACGACTACCTCTTCGACGAGGGCTTCGTCGTCGCGGGCGAGGAGCACGAGCTGCCCGTCTCGGCCACGCGCGCCGAGGCGATCGCCACGCATGCGCGCGCCCGCGCGCTCGCGCTCGAGGACTGCGTCGGCGTCGGCGCCTCGCTCGACCTCGCGCCGGCGGTCGGGACGTTCTGGCTGGCGGACGGCGCCGCCGACGACGACCCCGTGCTCCAGCTCGAGCTCGCCCGCCACCCCAACGTCCGCGTCGCCGAGTCCACGCATGGCCCGGCGGTCTACGAGGCGGTCGTCACCACGCTGGCCGAGCGCCGATGATCGCCCTGCTCGCCGCCGCAGCGCTGGCTGCCGCCGCGCCGCAGCCCGAGATCATCGGCCACTCCGTCGATCATCGCCCCATCACCGTGACGCGCATAGGCGATCCGAACGCGCCGCGCAAGGTGCTCGTCGTCGGCGAGGTGCACGGCAACGAGCGCGCCGGCCGGGGGATCGTCGAGGCGCTCGAGAAGACCACGCCGCCGCGCGGCAGCGAGCTGCTGCTCGTCGAGGACCTCAACCCCGACGGGTTCGCGCACGACACGCGCGCCAACGCGCGCGGCGTCGACCTCAACCGCAACTCGTCCGAGCACTGGGCCGGTGCCGGCGCCAAGCCGTGGTCGGAGCCCGAGGCGCGGGCGATCCGCCGGCTCATCCTGCGCGTGCGCCCGGCGCTGACCATCTACTACCACCAGCCCTTCGGGCTCGTCGACGTCCCTGAGGGCGGCGAGCCGCAGGCCGCGCGCCGTTACGCGCACCTCGTCGGCCTGCCGTTCAGGCGGCTGAGCCGCCGCTCGGGCAGCCTCTCGCGCTGGCAGAACGTCCGCATCCGCCGCGGCTCGGCGATGGTTGTGGAGCTCGCAGCCGGCCCGCTGGGGGCGGCGACGCGCCGTCGTCACGTCGCCGCGGTGCTGGCGCTCGCTACTCCGTAGCGCGGGCCGGCGAGGGCGGCACGCGCAAGACGCGGCGCAGCCGCGCGGGCAGGTACCAGTTCCAGTCGCCGAGGAGCTTCATCACCGCCGGAACGAGGATCGCCCGGACAACCGTCGCGTCGAGCAGGATCGCCGCCGACAGCCCGAGCCCGAACTCCTGCAGCCCGACGAAGCTGCCGAACGTGAAGCCCGAGAACGCCGCGATCATGATGATCGCCGCGGCCGTGATGATCCGGCCGGTGTGCTCGAGGCCGTAGGCGACGGCGTGCTCGTTGTCGTGGGTCTTGTCCCACTCCTCGCGCATCCGCGAGAGCAGGAAGACCTCGTAGTCCATGGACAGGCCGAAGAGCAGCGCGAACAGGAAGATCGGGATCCACGCTTCGATCTGCGGGGAGCTCTGCAGGCCGAAGGGCTCGCCCCACTGATGCTGGAAGGCCAGCGTGAGCACGCCATACGTCGCGCTCACCGAGAGGATGTTCATGACGACGGCCTTGGCAGGCAGCACCACCGACCGGAAGGCGCGCAGCAGGATCAGGTAGGACAGGATCAGCACGGCGACGATCAGCCACGGGAACGCGCTGTAGGCCTTGTCGATGAAGTCCACGCCGAAGGCCGGCGCGCCGGTGAGCAGCACGTCGGCGGAGCTCGGGAAGCCCGCGGCCGGTATGTACTGGTTGCGGATGCGGTGGACGAGGTCGACCGCCGGCTGCTCGCCCGCGTCGCTGTGGCCGGCCGCGCGCACCTGGGCGACCTGGCCCGTCGCGTCGACGAGGTTCGCCTCCCGCGCCACCGCGGGCGGGACCGCGGACGGCGCGAGGATCGTCGACCTCTGCACCTCGGGGTCGCGTTGCAACTGGGCGACGAGGCGTCGCTCGGCCGCGACCACCGCCGGGTCGTTGACCCCGCCGGGACGACCGGTGTCGATCACGATCTGCTGCGGCGCCAGCGCCCCGGGCCCGAGCGTGCGCTCGAGGATGGCCAGGCCGCGGGTCGCCTCGGTGGTCAGCGGCACGCCGCGGTTGTCGCCCGCGGTCAGGTGCAGGCCGGTGGCCGCCAGCGCGAGGGCGATCATGAGCGACGCCGCCAGTCCGCCCCACAGGATCGGCCGGCGCATGATCGCCATCGCCAGCGCGTGCCACGGCCCGGTGACGTCCTGGGCGGCGCGGCGCTCGAGGATCCGCTTCGGGATCACGCGCAGCGCGTTGACCTTGCGTCCCATGACCGCCAGGAAGGCGGGCAGGAACGTCGCCGAGGCGGCGATCGAGACCAGCGGGACGAGCAGCCCGCCGATGCCCATCGAGCGCATGAACGGCAGCGGCATGAAGACGAGCAGCGCGAGGCCCACCGCCACCGTCGCGCCCGAGAACAGCGTCGCGCGCCCGGCCGTCTCCATCGTCTTGACGAGCGCCTCCTGCGGATCGTCGTGCAGCGCGAGCTCCTCGCGGAACCGGAAGACGACGAGCATCGAGTAGTCGATGGCTATGGCGAAGCCGACCAGCGTGACGATGTTCGTCACGTAGATCGCCATGTCCATCGTGTGGGCGAAGATCCACACGAGGCCGAGCGTCGTCGGGATGCTCACGGCGGCGAAGATGAACGGCACCACGACGCCGCCGAGCGTGCCGAACATGAAGAGCATCACGAGCAGGGCCACCGGGATGGCGATCGACTCCCCGCGCGCGAGGTCGTCGTTGTAGATCGGCTGGGTGTCGTGGTTGATCGCCGGGAAGCCGGAGAGGTAGGTCCTCGCCCCGGGCACCGTCCCGATCGCCTCGCGCACGTCGGGCGTCTTCTTCGACGCGTCCTGGTTCTCCAGCGGCGTCGTGATCTGGACGTAGAGGACGTTGGGGCTCGCCTGCTGGACCGCGCTCGCGCGCCCGCCGGCGACGGCCCGCGCGCCGCGCTGTGCGGCCGCCTGGGTCGCGGCCGGATCGGGCTTGCCCTGCAGGCCCTGGACGACGAGCGTGAACGCGCCGTCGCCGCGCTCGTGCATGCGATCCTTGAGGAGGTCCAGGCCGCGCTCGGCGTCGGATCCCGGGACGCTGAAGCGGTTGGAGAGCAGGTCGCCGAGGTTCGCAGCGCCGGCTGCGCCGACCACCAGCAGCACGAGCCAGATCGCGATGATCGGCCGTCGGTGCCGGATCACGGAGCGGGTCCATCGGGCCATGCACCGCGGATCCTAAGCCCGAGCGCTTAACGGTCAAATCACGTCGACGAGCGACGCGGCGGCGGCCGAGATGGCGTCGAGGTCGGTCGCCTCGAGGACCCGCTGCAGATCGAGCATCCGCGCGCCGAACGCGCCGAGCGCGTCGCTGCCGACGATCGCGAAGCAGGGGACGCCGGCCTGGCGCGCGCGAGTGGCGATCTCGCCGGCGATCTTGCCCTGAAGCGTCTGCTCGTCGATGCGGCCCTCGCCGACGATGACCGCGCGCGAGGCGCGCATCCGCTCGTCGAAGTCCAGGGCTCCGAGCACGAACGCCGCGCCCGGCTCGAGCGCCGCGCCGTACTGCGCCCACAGGCCGCCGCTGAGGCCGCCGGCGCAGCCGGTCATGGGCTCGCCGCGAGGGTCGCGCGGGAGCTCGGCCGCGTATGCGTTCAGCCGCTTCGTCAGCCGCTTGACCGCGGCGGGATCGGCGCCCTTCTGCGGGCCGAAGACCTCGGCGGCGCGCTCGAACGGGACTCTGACGTCGCACAGGCACGCGATCCGCGCGCCGCGCAGCCCGCCGCCGTCCTCGATGGCCTCGATCGCGCCGCGGCCGCCGTCGGTGGTGGCGCTGCCGCCACAGGCGACGAGGATGACCTGGGCGCCGGTCTCGACCGCGGCGAGGATGAGCTCGCCGGTGCCCTGCGTGGAGGCCGCCTCGGCGTCGAGCTCGTCGGGGTCCAGGAGCGCCAGCCCGCTGGCCCGCGCCATCTCGACGATCGCGCTGCCGCCGCCTTCGATGAGGGCGAACGCGGCCTCGACGTCACGGCCGAGCGGGTCGTGGACGGTCGCCGCGGCGGTCTCGCCGCCCAGCGCGGTGACCAGCACCTCCATCGTTCCGTGGCCGCCGTCGGCGACGGGGCACAGGTCGGGCGGGCGCAGCCCCGCGGACTCCAGCCCGCGGCCGATGGCGGCCGCGACCTCGGTGGCGCGGAACGTCCCCTTGAACCCGTCGGGCGCGACGAGGACGGGTCGTTCGGTCAGCCCTGTCGAGGCCATGGCTCGTGCGAAGGACTACCCGATGCACGGGCGCGCCGCTGAGCGATCAGGAGCGCGATCGCGCCGTTGATCGCGCAGAAGTAGAGCGGGTACAGCAGCAGCGCGGCATCGCCCGTGCCGACGGCGCCGGCGGCGAGGACGCCGCCGAGGCTGGCAAGAGCGAACGTCGCCAGGGTCTCCGATCCAGGGTCGCGATAGGTCTTGGGGACCATGAGGGCCGCGGCGATGAGGTCGGCCGCGATCACGCTGACGGTCGCCACCATCGGCTCGTCGGCCACCATCCAGCCGGCGACGCCCGCCCCGGCGAGCGCCACCATGCTTGCGTCGCCGGCGCTCAGGCCACCCTCGCCTCGCGGGATCGCCAGCAGGAAGACGGCCGCTGTCAGCACCGCCTGGGCGCCGGCCATGATCAGGCTCCACGAGGCGCCGTCGGCGCGCTGCGACGCGCAGACGACGGCCGCGGTCACCGCCCAGATCAGCCAGCTTCCGCGGTGCGGACGGGTGGTGCCGCGGATGACGTCGCGGACGTAGGGCACGGTGTTCGCGACGCTCGCGAGCCCGGCCAGGATCCCGAACACGGCAGTGACCCCCATGCCCGACCAAGACGCCCTGGGGGCCCGAACAACCGTGAGATGGCGCACGGTCGGCGCCGCGCTACTGGTCGAGCTGATCGACCGTGCAGGCCTCGGGCGCCTTGTCCTCGCGCCAGCGCTGGACCTTCGAGCCGTGGCGGATGCGACCGTCGGAGATGTGGTCGAAGGTGATCTCGACGACGAGCTCGGGGCGCATGGCGACCCACTCGAGCTCGCGTCCCTGGGTCCAGCGGCTGGCCTCGCCGCTGCCGCGCTCGCCCGTTTCGTATGGGGCGAACTTGTCGACGAGATCGCGCTTCTCGCTGGCACTGAAGCCGCTCGAGTGCCCGACCACGCGCAGCTTGCCCTCCGGCGTGTACAGGCCGAGGATGATCGCGCCGACGGTGCGCTCCGCCTTGCCGGGGCGCCAGCCCATCACGACCGCGTCGATGGTGCGCACCCGCTTGACCTTGACCATTCCGGTCCGCTCGCCGGGCTGGTAGGGGGCGTTGGCCTCCTTGGCGATGACGCCCTCGGCCTCATGGAGCCAGTGCTCGGCGTCGGCGGCGGTGCGCACGACGTCGGTCAGCTCGACGGGCCTGGCGACGATCTCCTCGAGGATCGCCCGGCGCTCGAGATAGGGGCGCTCGAGGAGCACATCGTCGTCGCGGGCGAGGATGTCGAAGGCGTAGAAGGTGGCCGGGGTCTCCTCGGCCAGGCGTGCGATGCGTGACGCGGCCGGGTGGATGCGCTGGCCGAGGGTGTCGAACGAGGCGGCGACGATCTCGCCGTCGAGGATGTAGCGGCCCTCGGGGAACTCGAGCTCGGGGAAGTAGCGGCTCAGCGGCTTGCCGTTGCGCGACTGCAGATAGGTCTCGCCGCCGTCGACGAACGCGACGGCGCGGAAGCCGTCGTACTTGGGCTCGTAGGCCCAGTTGTCACCCTCGGGCAAGCTCGCCCGCGAGCGGGCCAGCTGCGGCAGCACCGGCGGCTTCAGCGGCAGGGACACGGTCCCGCACCTTAACCGCCAGCAGGACGACGGCGGCGAGGACCAGCGCGCCACCGAGGATCTGGACGACGCCGAGGCGCTCGCCGAACCACAGCATCGCCATCGCGACGCTGACGAGCGGCTCGACGGTGGAGACGATCGCAGCGGTCGAAGGGCCGACCTTCGGCAGGCCGGCGAGGAAGGCGCTGATCGCGATGACCGTGCAGAACAGCGACAGGCCGGCGATCCAGCCCCATCCGGCCGCGGCGAAGCCGAGGTCGATCGAGCCGCTGACGAGGCCGGCGGTCCACAGCGTCGCGGACGCGCCGGTGGCGATGAGGGCGCTGAGCTGGAAGGCGTCGATCCCGTGCGCGACGTCGTGTGCGACGAGGATGTAGATCGCGTAGGAGACGGCGGCGCCGAGCGCGAGCGAGACGCCGAGGGTGTCGAGGTCGCCGGTGCCGGTTCCGGCGAGCACGAGGACTGCCCCGCCGGTGGCAAGGAGCAGGGCGATGACCCGGCGGCGATCGGGTTGGTCGCGGCGCAGGGCGAGCGCGCCGAGGAAGACGAGCGCGGGGTAGACGTAGAGCAGCAGCGCAGTGAGCGACGCCTCGATCCGCGTGAGCGCGCCGAAGTAGCCGCCGGCCTGCGCGGCGTAGCCGACCGCGCCGAGCGCGATGCCCGCGAGGACGGTCCGTCGCGCCGGGGCGGGTCGCTTGATCCCGCGTGCCCGGCGCGCTGCGAAGATCGCCCAGAAGGCGACCGCGGCGATGGTGAACCGCAGCGCCAGCAGGGTGAGGACCGAGACGTCGTCCTTGTAGGCCTCCTTGGCGAACACCGCCATCAGGCCGAAGCCGACGGCGGACAGGAAGCAGAGGGCGACGCCCTGTCGATGCTGCGAGTGCTGGCGGTCGCCACGCGGCGACCGGAGGCGGGTCTCGCTTGCGGTGTTAGAGGTTGCGCTCGTCACGGCGGCTGTCGGCGCCGTAGCGTAGAGCCAGAGCACCGACCGCGGCCATGACGGCCATGATGGTCAGTAGAGAGAGCATGTCTACATGATCGGACATCTGCTCCCATTGCTGTAGCCTTGATTGACTTCAGATCTTCAAGGTTTCACCTTGACGTTACAACAGCTCCAGTACTTCCTCGCCGCCTTCCGGCACGGGTCGTTCTCGGCGGCGGCCGAGGAGCTGCACATGGCGCAGCCATCGCTGTCGGAGCAGGTGCGCCGGCTCGAGTCAGAGCTCGGGGTCCGGCTCTTCCACCGGGTTGGACGCGGGCTGACGCCGACCGAGGCCGGGATCGCGCTGCGCCCGCATGCGGAGCGGACGCTGGACGCCGCCGAGGCGGCGCGCGAGTCGGTGGTCGCGGTTCGCGAGCTGCGCGGCGGGACCGCGACGTTCGGGACGTGGGGGACGGCGCGCTATTACCCGGGCGTGGACCTTGTCGCCGAGTTCCGGCGGCGTCATCCGTCGGTGCGCGTGCGCATCGTCGGCCAGAACTCGTCGGAGGTGGTCGAGGCGGTACGCGAGGGCGAGCTCGAGGCGGGGATGATCGCGCTGCCGATCGACGACCGCGGGCTCGACGTCCAGCCGATCATGCGCGACGAGATCGTCTACGTGTCTACAGAGGCGTCGCGACTGCGGGCGCCGGTGACCATCGAGGCGCTGGCGGAGGCGCCGCTGATCCTGCCGGACGCGAGCTGGGGCACCGAGGACCCCACGCGCCGCCAGCTCGCCGAGCTCGCTCAGCGGGTCGGGGTGTCGATCCAGCCCGAGATCGACGTCGAGGACGTCGAGGCGGCGCTCGAGCTCGCGGCGCGCGGGCTGGGCGACACGATCGTCGCGCGCGGGATCCTGCTGGCGATGGGCCGGCGCGTGTCCAAGCGGTTGGGCTGGGTGCCGTTCGACGAGCCGCTGTACGACACCTTCGCGTTCATCGCGCGCGCGAACGCGCCGCTGTCGCCGGCCTCGCGCGAGTTCCTTTCGCTCGCGCGCGACCGGCTGTCGGAGCTCGCGAAGACGCTGCAGACCGAGCCGCCGCGGCAGCGGGCGCCCGGCTAGTCGCGGCGGGGAGCGGCGCTGGCGTCGCGGATGCGGCGCAGGAGGGCGTCGGCGAGCTTCGGGCTGATGCCGTGCGCGACGCCGAGGGCTCTGACGATCGGTGGGTGGTAGACGGCGCGGCGGTCCTCTTCGACCGCCCGGATGATCCTGGCGGCGAGGGGGTCGGGCCGGGCGGCGTGGTGAGCTCCGCGGTACCACGTCGGCATGCGGTCCTTCTCGTGATCGTGCAGGGTGGTGGCGATCTCGCCGGGGTAGACGAGGGTGAGCGAGATGCCGGTGCCCGCGAGCTCGTGTCGCAGGGCCTCGCCGAAGGCGCGCTGGGCTGACTTCGTGGCTCCGTAGACCGCCGCCTGCGGGAAGGAGCGCAGGCCGGCGCCGCTGGAGACGATCACGATGTGGCCGCGCTCCATGCGCGGCAGGCCGAAGTGGATGGTGTGGAGCGTGCCGAGCCAGTTGACGTCGGTCATTCGCCTTGCGTCTTGAAGTGGTTGCTCCGCGAAGGGGCCGTAGTGCGCGACGCCGGCGTTGGCGATGAGGAGGTCGAGGCCGCCGGTGCTATGGACGAACTGCTCGATCGCGTCGCGGGTGGAGGTCGGGTCGGTGACGTCGCATCGCAGTGCGTGGTGCGCTCCGGGCAGCGCAGCCGCGAGCTGCTCCAGCTCTGCGCCGGAGCGGGCCGCGAGGCCGAGGATGGCGCCGCGAGCGGCGAGTGCCACGGCGAGCGAACGGCCGATGCCGCGCGAGGCGCCCGTGACCAGCGCGCGCGTGCCAGCCCTGACCTGCATCGCGAAGTGAGCCTATTACGATGGTCGGCATGAGCACCGATCAGGTCACGGTCGCCGAGGAGGAGTACCTCCAGACGCTGTTCTGGCTCGACGAGGCGGGCCTGCCCATGACCGGAGCCAACGTCGCAAGGGCGATGCAGCTCTCGCCGCCGACGGTGCACGAGATGATCGGGCGCCTGGAGCGCGACGGCTACATCACGCGCGCGGGGGACAAGACGATCTCGTTCACGCAGAGCGGTGCGTTGCACGCCGAGGGCATCGTTCGCCGGCACCGGCTCATCGAGCGGTTCCTGACCGACGTCCTCGGGATCCCGTGGGACGAGGTGCACGAGGAGGCCGAGCGGCTGGAGCACGCGATGTCGCCGGTGCTCGAGGAACGGATGCTCGCGGCGATCGGCGATGCCAAGACCTGCCCGCACGGCCACCCAATCGTGGCGGGCAGCCGGGTGCAGGGCGTGCCGCTGGCCGACGTCGAGCAGGGCGCTTCCGTGAAGGTGCTGCGGCTCGAGAACGAGGCCGAGGAGCTCCTGCACTACCTCAAGGACGCGGGGCTCGAGCCGGGCCTCGAGGCGGTGGTCGGGGCCGGCGACGACGAGGACGTCGTGCTGGACGCCGACGGCCGCGAGATCCGCGTCACGCGAACGGTCGCCGAGACGGTGTCGGTGGTCGCGGACCCGTCTCCGCCACCGCGGGTGGCGCTGCCCGATCAGCTCGTGATCTCGCGGGATCGGTACGGGCGGTAGGGCTGGCTGTTGCGCTGTCTCCGCGCGGCGGGTGGTGCGGGACAGGCAATGAGGGGAGATGACACACCTGCGGGTTGTTTCGCTGGAGGTCGCCGCTCGACCATGAGGTGATGGCCGAACTGCGCTTGATAAGCCCCGGAAACCGACGCCAATCCAGCGCAGTTCGCGACATCGGCGCCTCCCAGCACGGGATCGTGTCTCGCGCGCAGCTCGCCGACGCAGGCCTGGCAACGTCCGCGATCGACCGCGCCCTGCGATCAGGCCGGCTTCACCTCGTCCACGCTGGCGTCTATTCGACACAGGCGCCAGAACTCGCCGGCGAGGACGCTCTCCTCATTGCCGCTTTGTTGGCCGCGGGCGACGGGGCAGTCCTCAGCCACCGCACGGCGGCGTGGCGTTGGCGAATCATCCCTGCGCCGCCCACCAGCATCGAACTGGCAGTGCCGAGTGACCGCAGGGCGCAAAGCGGTCTCACCTTCCACCGCAGCCGCCTTCGCCCCGCCGACCTCACCCGCAACGCCGCACTCCCCACCACCTCCGTCCCGCGCACGCTCCTGGACCTCGCCACCAGCTACGGCCGGCAACCCCTCCTGCGGGCCCTCGCCGAAGCCGAGTTCCACCACGACCTGCGCCCCGCCGACATCCTGCGGACCCTCCGGCGCGGCCACGCCGGCAGCGCGACTCTCCGCGCAGCCCTCGACCTCCACACCCCAGGCCACGGGGAGATCAGGAGCGCCCTCGAGCGCGACTTTCGCCGCCTCCTGATCCGCCACGACATCGAGCTCCCCAGCCGCAACCACCCGCTCGGCCCCTGGACCATCGACTGCCTGTGGCCCAGCCGCCGCGTCGCCGTCGAGCTCGCCGGCCGCCAGCACGAGCGGCCGCAC
>Ga0081540_1001135_pt1 | contig 23512 bp, 22 predicted proteins | sample TabmetS2T1R1_FD_71024 | JGI IMG/M metagenome (GOLD analysis project Ga0081540, IMG submission 71024) | Tabebuia heterophylla rhizosphere microbial communities from the University of Puerto Rico - S2T1R1 | ecosystem: Host-associated > Plants > Roots > Rhizosphere ... | reverse complement strand
CGCCGTCCCTGATACCGCGCGCGGACGCGTCTGCCGGATTGATCTCGACGTACATGTCCTGCTTCAATTCGGCGAGCCACCTGTTGGAGCGCGTCTCCTCGCCGCCGCCTTCGTATTCGACCAGCCGGCCCGAACTCAGGATGAGCGGGAATTTCTTGAAGACATCCCTTTCGACAGCGGACTTCTGGACCGTGAAGCCGATGTTGGGGACTCGGAATTGCAGCGCATCCGGACGCGTCGGATATTTTCCGACGAGGTCGGGCCGCGATGTGTAGATGACTTCGCGGTGCACCGGGACTGGATCCGGCAGATTCCAGGCAATCATGCGCGCCTTGCCGTTGCCGAATGGGCTGCAGCCGTGCTCAATCGCCACGCGCTGGATACCGCCGGAAAGATCGAGCGACCAGGAAACGGCATCGGGATTGACGACGTTCACCCGTTGGATGATTTCCATCTCCGACGCGGTGAGATCCTTGTCCCAGCCGAGCTTCTTGAGGACGCCGAGAGTGAACTCCGGATAACCATCCTTGATTTCCGAGCCCAGCGAATAGGAACCTTCGGCGAGTAAATTGTCGTGCTCTTCCTTTTCGACTTCCTGTCCGTTCTGCGTGACCTTGCGCTTGACTACGCGTTCAACGCCAAAACGGGCGCGGAACGTCCCTCCCCCCTCCTTCACCGGGAGGCTGGTGTCGTACAGCACCCCGCTTCCGGGATGTCTGAATTCCGGCGTCCCCCAGCATGGCCACGGTAAACCGTAATAATCTCCACCGACTTCGGGATCATCCTTCGGCGCCCTGAGAGTGACCAGATCGAATTTTGCCTGGTTCTTCATGTGGGCTTTGAGGCGCTCAGGCGACTGACCGCAATACCCTGTCGACCATCCGCCACGGTTGATCTCGCGCAAGATGTCTTCCGCTGATACTGCGCCGTTTTCCACCTTGATGTTCTTGAACATCTTGTCGGCGAAGCCGAACTTTTTCGCGAGCAGGTACATCACGTCGTAGTCGTTCTTCGCTTCGAAGATCGGCTTGACGACTTGCTCGCCCCACTGCAGCGAACGGTTGGATGCCGTGCGGGAGCCGTCCATCTCAAAGCTGGTGCAAGCCGGCAGAAGATACGTGCCGTTCTTACGTTCCGAGAGCACCGACCAGGCCGTCGGGTACGGATCGCACACGACCAGCAGGTCGAGTTTTTCGATTCCCCGTACGGCTTCCGGCATCCTGGTGATGGTATTGACACCATGCCCCATCACAAACATGGCCTGCAATGTATCGGGCTGACTGACCTGATCCTTTGGCAACAACGTGGCGTCGAACCAGCGCGTGCTTGGGATTCCTGGGCTCTCCATCAGCGCCTTGCTGGCGAAGCGCGACCGCATCCAGTCGAGGTCGACTTCCCAGACCCTGCACCAATGCTGCCATGCCTCCTCCGAAAGACCGTAATAAAGAGGCAGCGTCGTCACATCGAGGCCGAGGTCGGTGGCGCCCTGGACATTAGTATGGCCTCGGAAAATATTGGCGCCCCCGCCAGGATGACCCACGTTGCCGGTTGCAAGCAGCAGAATGCAGCTTGCCCGGACATTTGCAGTACCGGTGGCGAACTGGGTCTGGCCCATGGCCCAGATAAGCGTGGCAGGCTTCTCGTGAGCGAAGACGTTGGCGATGTGCTTGACCTGGGCTTCCGGCAAGCCGGTGACGCGCTCGACCTCGTCAGGCGTCCATTTCGCGACTTCCTTGCGGATATCCTCGATGCCGTAAACGCGCTGGTGGATGAATTCCTTGTCCTCCCAACCGTTCTCGAAAATGTGCCAGAGCATCCCATAGATGGTCGGAATGTGCACGCCGGGCCGGACCCGGACATATTCGGTTGCGTGCGCCGCCGTTCGTGTCATGCGCGGGTCAACGACGATCAAGTTGGCGCGGTTCAGTTCCTTGCCTTCAAGAATATGCTGCAACGAAACCGGATGGGCCTCGGCCGGATTGCCGCCCATCAGCAAGATCGTCTTTGAGTTGCGGATGTCGTTGTAGCTGTTGGTCATCGCACCGTAGCCCCAGGTGTTGGCGACTCCGGTGACGGTGGTGGAGTGACAGATGCGCGCCTGATGGTCGGAATTGTTCGTTCCCCAAAAGGCGGCAAACTTTCGATTGAGGTAGGCGGCTTCGTTTGTGAATTTGGCTGAACCAAGCCAATAGACCGAATCCGGGCCCGCCTTCCCGCGAATATCCAGGAGCCTGTCGCCGATCTCATCGATAGCTTGATCCCACGAAAGCCGCTTCCACTGGCCATTCACCAGCTTTTGCGGATAACGCAAACGGCGATCGCTCAGGACGTCGTCCCGAACCGCCGCCCCTTTGCAGCAATGTGAACCGCGATTGATCGGGCTGTCGTAGTCCGGCTCCTGGCCGATCCATACGCCATTTGCGACTTCGGCAATGACCGAGCAACCTACCGAGCAATGGGTGCAGACATTCTTCCGGGTCGTAACTGTCGCGCCCGCCGGAGGTGGCGGACCAGCCTGCGCCTTGCGTAAGCCATCGAGCGGCAGATTGCCGAGGGCCGCCAGCGCCCCGACGGCAACACCGGATCGCTTGAGGAAGGTGCGACGATCCGAACCAACGCTGGAGTTCGCCTCCTGCGCGGCGGCGGATCCTCCACGAATTCGATGACGTTTCGACCGCTTGATCAACAAGGATGCTATCCTTTTGTTGGGCGCGGATAAGAGTTGACGCGATAGAAGTTTCGAACTTCGGGCGAGTTGGCCTGATAGCGCGCCTTGCGCTTGTCTGAGGGATTTTCGGATTTGCCAGTGGCCCTTTCGGGGACCATGGCGCTCGCGGCCGCCGCCGCCACGTCAGCTATCGCAATACCAAGCAGATGGCGCCGGCGAATAGCCACCTTGAGATGTTCCTTCATGGTTGCCGCGCTCCTCAGTTAACCTGCGGGTTGCATGCAAGCCTGCTCTGGTTGCCATCGTCATGTGTAGATTTCGCATCACGGATGCAGCACATTTCGATCACTTGAGCGTGTATGCCTTCGCAACTTCACGCGAGCATCCCGCTTCTTTCTCGGCATTACCGAAACACCGACAACACAGTCTAGACCGTATCTTGGGCTCTGGTCTTTCAAGGACCAACTTAATTTCAGAATTGCACGGTCGCATTGAAGGGCCTTACATCGCAACGACGCCTCACGGCGTTTGCTCGGTTTTTGTGCGATTGTAAAAGCGACAGTTCAAAGCAAAAAGAACCATTCCGCCCCCAATATTAACGATGCTGTCGTCATGACGCAAGCAACCGAGGTGAAGCGCGTCCCGCCTCGCGGGCCGTAGGAATGGAACAAAAGCCAATGTTGGAGAGAACTATGAACACAATTTGCAAGTCGGCGATGATCGCCGGACTCGCGTTTTCCGCATTCGCATTCGCCACGATGGCCGGATCTTCGGTGCGGGCTGGACCGATCGTTCCCCCCGGCCGCTATTGCATGACCTGGGACATTGGCGGCTCCGACTGCAGCTTTACGAGTTATGCCCAGTGCCAAGCGACTGCATCAGGCCTCGATGCGGAGTGTTACGGTAAGACTCTTCGCGATGACGAAGATTCGCAAAGCCAAAGCCGTCGTGGCTATAATTCGAGAGCCCAGACCCGCTAACGCTCAGCCGGTCAGAACCGGTCGATCCGGCCATCAAGCCAACCCACTAGTGCCATTGCATTGTCGAATGCGGGCTTTTGACCGGGCCCCGATCCACGGAGTGCATTACAGGGGTTATGTGAACCGCGCTAAGGGACCGAGACATGGCTGCACCGACCAGCCTGCGATGTGAAGAAAGTCCTTGCCAACTCGGAGCCCACACATGGGACTCAGTCGGCATGGCGTCGCACCGAATGTCCGCTTCGCGCCGACGTCTTAAGGATGAGCGCCGTCTCAAGGGATAGGCGCGCTATGGCGGAGGCATCCAGATTTGGCGCGGTCAGGAGCAGCTGAAAGAGCGCCCTGTCAGCATAATACTTGGCAGCAGGCCGATTGCGTTCTGAACCGAGCATGATGGCGCGCCCATCTTTTGTGGAGACGCGCCACCACCATCTTTTTCGAGCGCTCTTCTCCAAACCACTTCAAAAACCGTGAATTTGTACGGCATCCCGATTGTCGCGGCCTCATATGGTCTCTGGTGCCGATATCTCGATCAACTTCGCCGGAATTTGAAACGCGAGATGGAATGTGGAAGCGGCGAGCTTTTCCGTCGGCGCGCGGGCTATGTTTGCCGACGGTGGGCGGCACGTCAGTTTCGCCTCTGCAGCTGCTGGGATTCAGCGAACTCCTCCGCGAGGGTGTCGAGGACACCGCCGCGGACGTATAGCGCCCATGGGGCTCTCCGTGGAGACGCGCGGCGATCGCAAGCCGGGCATCCGATCTGACAAACGCAAGAAGGAGAAGAGAATGAACTTCACTGAGTTCAAGAGCGGCCTCGCCGGCAGCGTGTTCGCAGGCTTGGGCAAGGAATGGCCAACCCGCTGCAAAGCACCAGTTGCTTCGAAGATCTCCGCCTCGCGGTCGTCGTCCGCAACGCCAAAGGACATCGGACTGTTCGTCACGGCGCTGCGTCGCTACGCGGGGACGTGTTCGAGCGGAGAATTCAGATTGCTGCTCGCGATCTGCACGGTCGTCGACTTCGGGCACCTAGCCGACGATCTCGCAGATGGCAAGGCCTGGCAGGACCTCGTCATGGGATGCGACCGGCGATTCCGCGTCGCCATAGCCGGCGTGCGTGATGGAGGCGCCGTAAGGAACGGCGGACCGCAAGCGACGAGGGCAAGGAAAGGAAGGCAGTGGCGAAACGCTGAGGAGATGGAGGACCGAGCGACTACATCGCTTGGCCAAGCAGAACAGCAACGTTTTTAGATCGATGTTGCCGCCCAACGTGATAAACAAGAGGCTAAGAGTGCTACACCGTAGTGCTACACCGCTCCAACCGGCGGTTCAGGAAACATTTGATTTTGAAGGACTTTTGCGCTGCTACAAATCAGTGGCGGAGAGGGAGGGACTCCCTACCAATGCCCCGAATTCGCTAGAAAAATCAATAAATTCCGCCGTTGCGGCAGTGCTCGCGTCCTGCGCCGGTGATACAGAACCGAGACGGCAAACGCAAGGTTAGATCACGCTCCGCACTCAAGCTACTTCGCTTCACCATCTCCCACCGCGCCCGGCGCGGCGCGCCTCGGCAACGTGGGAAAGGGCCGCGGCCACGAGAGGGACGTCGTGATCAGCCCCACATCCTCGCGCACCCTTGCGGTGACCGGGTCCGGATTGTCGCCGACCGGCGCTTCGATGGACGGTTCGGAAACGGCCTTGGGCTGTTGCGTCGCTCCATCGGCTGCCGGATTGGATTGCGAGTGGATCGCGTTGACTGTCACCTTCTCGGGAAACGCCTGGACCAGTTGGGCCAATCCTTCGTGATCCACGCGTCCGGACCAGAATCCATTCGGCGGGCGGCGCTTCAAACCGAGTCCCTGCACAAGGAGAACTTTGGGCCCCCTCTTGTGCGTGGTGTACTCGACGGTGACGTCCGCTCCCTCGTCCCTGCCGATCTGCTTCGCTGAGACAGCGCGATCCGTGGGGTCGGAGCGCCCTCCTTCGGCTTCTGCAGCTTTGGGCAGCTCCATCCGCTCAAACAGGGCCGCGATCTCGGAGGGCGACAAGTCAAGAACCCCCTTCTGGGCTGCCAAGGTGAGTATCAGGTCCTTGGTCGCGTTCTGGATCTCGTCTGCCGTCGCCTGTCTGCGGCGTTCCAGCTCCTGGATGCGCGTCTCATCGGACTTCATACGCTGTACAGCGACTTCGATGTTTCGAATCTGCGCGAGCACGTTCATGGATCCCTCACCTCCTTTTGCCTCCGACTATGGTGCCACCGGCCCCGCTCTGCACGAAGCGGATTGATTTCTTGCGTTTTTCCGCCGGCACCCGTATCGCTCAATATGCAATCGCGGCTTTTCGGACGATTTTCACTTGGCAATTCAATATCTTAGGATCACTTTTCAGAAGCTGCTGCCGCGCCGCGGCGCTCAGTGGTTATTCGCCTACCTAAGACGGGCCGATGTCCGAGACCAGCATGCCAACCGATGGGTGCGTTTCAGCGGGATCAAGCCCGACTTGGTCCATGAACATGTGCTGCTGCCCGATGACGCTTCCCCCGAAATGGACAATCCAGCGGAGCTGGCGAGAGCGATCGACCGCGCCGAAGGACGCCTGCTGCGCAAAACGAGGAATCGCAAGCGCTGGCCACAACTGGGGGCGACTTTCGTGGCCGCGCTGCCGCCCGACTCACAGGTCTCTTACGATGAAGCGATCGAGCTAACCGATCGGCTGGCCCGCCGGATCCGTGATGGATTGCCTATCCCAATTTTTTGCGCAATCCACGATCCGGCACGGGATCCATCGCGACGCTCTTCGCCCAACCGTCATGCCCATCTGGTTGCTCCACTGCGGGGAATGGACCGATTTGGATTTCTACGGACCAAACTCCGTAATGTGTTCGCTCGACCCCGCACAAGTCAGCAGAATGCCGATCCGACTTATATCGCCGAAGCAGTGAATTGGCCGAGACTCCACCGGGAGCTGCAGACACTCTTTTTCCTCGAGCGAGGCTTGGACCTCATCGTGGATCCGCCCCTCCTCATTGGAAATCGTCATTGGTCCGAGACTGTTTGGAGAGAGGAACCCGAGCGCATCGAGGCCGATCGCGAAGCAGTTCGCCATAAAAATCGCGAACTTCTATTTGGAGACCCGGCTGTGCTGGTGGATCGGCTCCTAAGAGGACGCTCCGTTATGCCGATCGCGGAGCTGCACCGGTTTCTCGCATTGTTCATCGACAACGAGGGCGACCGCACTAGCCGACTGGAGCAAATTCTAACTGATCCAGGGGTGGCGACTTTCGCGGTCCATGCTCAGGACCGACGTCCAAGCAGGATCTCCACCTCTGCCATCCAAAAGTTCGTGCAGACCGCCGTGGAAATTATCCGCGCCCAGCGTCGCGGCGTTGATGCCCCTCGAATAGTCGTCATCAGCGGAGTGGACCGTGAGGTCGTCACCGCTGACCTTGCACGAGAGATTGGACTTCAGCCTGAACGAGCACTCTTCCTGATCGGTGAAGTCGAATCCGACTGCGCCGCGTTGAAGGACAGACTTGAGGACCGCAGGCCTCAACTTTCCACGATTGAGTATCAGCTTGGCGACTCTTTCAATCCATTCCGACTGGACGGACCACGAATCGAATTTAAGAAGGACGATCTCGTCGTCCTGCCACGCTCCGAAAAGACCGACGATCTGGCGGTGGCCGAGCTGATCATTGCTTGCGCAGAACGTGATGCATATCTGTTGGTCGGTTACGATCAAGGCCGACAAGAGGGCATCGTGTCCAACCGGCTGGCCGCATTCATGGCGGAGAGCCTTGGTGTTCCGGCGATCCACCAACCGGATTTAAGAGACGCCGAGCGGCACCTTAAGTGCGGTTGGCCGGCCCTCGCTATCGAAATGCTTAGCCGGGCCGGAATTCTTGAATTCGGGCCGATGCATGACGGCGAAGCTCACTCTTTCGACTTTCTCGTCTCTGACGATCAGCATCGAATTGTGATGGCCAACCAGAATAGCAATCCTGGCGAGGGCATGCTTGAGCATGGACCTGATTGGTTCAGCCCAGGCGATTGGATAGTTTTCACAAAGACCGACTATGGCGACGATCTACTACCAAAGTTCCCCCCAATCCCTCCAACGCTTCGCGAAAACCGACTAGCCCAATTCATCGGCATTCTTCCGGAAGGTTGTCATTCGGCCTGCAATATTGACCCCCTAAGCTGGGGGATCGGCGTCCAAAATTGACCCCCTACAGATTGGTCTGTTGCGCTGCCTGCTTTGGAACGAAGCAGGTGGTGGGGGATGCTGATCGTGGAGACGATTGCCCGGATCCGGCGCGAGCACTTCATCAAGGGCAAGACGATCAAGGAGATCGCCCGTGACCTGAAGGTGTCGCGGAACACGGTCCGGAAGGTGCTGAGGTCGGGAGAGACCTCCTTCGAGTACGAGCGGCAGGTGCAGCCGCGACCAAAGCTGGGACGATGGGCAGTAGAGCTTGACGGATTGCTGGCAGTGAACGCGGCTAAATCGGCTCGTGAACGGCTGACGTTGATCCGGATCTTCGAAGAGCTGCGCGGCCGCGGCTATGACGGCGGTTACGATGCGGTGCGGCGTTACGCCAGGCGGTGGAGCAAAGAACGCGGGCAATCGACCGCGGCTGCTTATGTCCCGCTGAGCTTTGCCCCAGGCGAAGCCTACCAATTCGACTGGAGCCACGAGGTGGTCTTGCTGGGCGGCACCACGGTGACGGTGAAGGCCGCCCATGTCCGGCTCTGTCACAGCCGCATGCTGTTCGTGCGGGCCTATCCGCGCGAGACGCAGGAGATGGTGTTCGACGCCCACGACCGGGCGTTCGCCCTGTTCAAAGGCACCTGCACCCGCGGCATCTACGACAACATGAAGACCGCCGTGGAGACGATCTTCGTCGGTAAAGGGCGTCTCTACAATCGCCGCTTCATGCAAATGTGCAGCCACTATCTGGTCGATCCGGTCGCCTGCACGCCAGCGTCGGGCTGGGAGAAGGGGCAGGTCGAGAACCAGGTCGGGCTGGTCCGAGAGCGCTTCTTCACGCCGCGGCTGCGGTTCAAAAACCTCGACGAGTTAAACGCCTGGCTGCTCGACAAATGCATCGCCTACGCCAAGGCTCATCGCCACCCGGAGCTGGTCGATCAGACGATCTGGGAAGTGTTCGAAGCCGAACGCCCCAAACTCGTTCCCTATGCCGGCCGCTTCGACGGCTTCCATGCGGTGACGGCATCGGTCTCGAAGACCTGCCTGGTGCGCTTCGACAACAACAAGTACTCGGTCGCAGCCAGCGCAGTCGGACGACCGGTCGAGGTTCAAGCCTATGCCGATCGCATCGTGATCCGTCAAGGGACCGTGTCGAGCTATGCAAAACGGAATCCCAGCGATTCCGAAGTTTGGGTTGTGTATAAATCCTAATCACTCGATAAGGTTCTTTACAGACGGGCTTGGAGGCCTCTGTGACGACCGACCGCCATCTGATCACTTACATTCGCGTCTCGACATCCCAGCAGGGCCGCTCTGGGCTGGGCATAGAAGCCCAGCGGCAGACGCTCGCTCAGTTCGCTCAGGCCGAGGGCTTCACGGTCGCGCGGGAGTTCGTGGAGGTGGAGACCGGCAAGGGTTCTGACGCGCTGGACCGCCGCCCGCAGCTCAGGGCCGCCTTAGCCGCCGCAAGGAAGATCAGGTGTCATGTGGCGGTGGCCAAGCTGGACCGCCTTAGTCGCGACGTGCACTTCGTGAGCGGCCTCATGGCTCACAAGGTGCCTTTCCTCGTCGCCGAGCTTGGCTCCGACGTTGACCCCTTCGTCCTTCACCTATTCGCCGCCCTCGCCGAGAAGGAACGCGCTCTAATCTCCACACGCACCCGGCAGGCTTTGGCTGCTGCAAAGGCCCGGGGGGTGACACTTGGTAACCCAAGCCTCCAGGCGGCCCGCAGGAGCGCTCTAGAGGCCGTAAGAACTGAAGCCGACAGGTTCGCTGCCAACGTGCTGCCTATCATCCGCGAGGCGCAGAAGGCTGGCGCGACGTCCTTGAGGGAGATTGCCGAGGCGTTGAACGCGCGTGGCGTCGCGACGGCCCGCGGTGGCCAATGGCACGCCAAGTCTGTCAGCAATATCCTTGAGCGCGCATACTCGTGGACGCCACGATAATGTGGGTGAGGATGATCCAAGCGAAGGCGATGCGAGCGTCTGTAATCATCTAGTCGCGCCCTCACGCCGCCGCGGCCTCGACGGGTTGAAGCGCCCTCCAGATCGTGCCGACGCCGCAGCCATATTCCTCGGAAAGCTCGGGGATCGTCTTCCCGGCAGCATAAAGCTCAGCGATCTTCCGTTTCTGGCCTGCATCAAGACGCTCCGGGCGCCCAAACTTCTTGCCCTGCCGCTTGGCCCGCTCAATCCCCGCGTCGGTGCGGCTGCGGATCAAGCTGCGCTCGAATTCGGCAATGCCCCCCATGATAGTCAGCATCAGCCTGCCAACGTCGGTGGTAGTGTCGCACCATGCCTCCCCAAGCGATACGAAGCCCGCCGAGAGGCCCTCTAACCCATGCAGGACGTTGTGCAGATCGCGGCTGGAACGAACCAGGCGGTCTAGCTTGGTCACCACGACGGTATCGCCGGGGAGTAGCGCCTTCATCAGCTTGCCGAACTCGGGCCGGGTGTCCCGGGACTTGCCGGATTGCTTCTCACTGTAAATCTTCTCGCAACCGGCCGCCTGGAGGGCCTCGACCTGCGCGGTGTAGTCCTGCGCCTTGCTCGACACTCTGGCGTATCCGTATTTCATCCCCGAAACTCCATTTGTGGAAACCTGACTTTCGGAAACGTAGTTGATCTGCGGATTCAACGTCAATCGAATTCTTTCCAAATCTGCTGAGTTGTGGAAAATTTGGAACAGAATAGTCCTCATCAGTTGAGACATGTCGGCTGCAACGCACTTGAGCCCGAGCGGGCGACAGGCGCCGCCGGCCGCCTGACCCTTCCGGCGGTCCCGCTCCCCGAAGCCGTCGCCAGCGCCTGTGCAACCTATGCTGCCCCTGTGCGTTTCAGCCCGCCGGCCGCGCTCGTCGGAAGCTAGTGGCGGTCGGCAGGGGTGTCGTCGGGACTTGCAAACCCCCTTCGGCGGGCCCGCTCATTCCGCGTCGATCAGCTTTGCCTGAGCGTAGCGGGTTCTCTCCCGTGTTTGCTCACGCTGTCTCCAACATTGGGAACACCGCTCAATGCCTCCCGTTATCCGGTGTCGGTTGCTTGAGTGTGTGATGCCTCCCGAGCGGTCGGCTGGGGCCGTCGGCTGTTCCGATAACGCTTGTCGACGGCCTCACTCAGATCCCCTCGGTAACCTTGGCTGCGTCAGCTTGGAGAGCGTTCCTTGATCCCCTTGGGCGGCCCCACTTGGGGCCGACCTATGCGGAGACAGCTAATTCAGATCGAAAATCACGAAGGCCAGTGCGGCGGCTAGCATTGCCGTGGATACGACCCAAACGATATGCCAATCAAGCCGCTGCATGGCCCGCGCCTGTATGCGGCCGATTGGGAGGCTGCCACGCGGCGTTGGAGCTCTGAATGTTTTCAAACCGGGCGGCTCGGGAGGGAAGGTACGTGTTACATTTAGGACACGGCCCACCACCGCCGCCGCATTCTCTAGCGTATGGACCGATACCGGGCCGTTCCGGGTGGCGCGGGCAAATCCATCCTGTCCCTTCACATACAAACAAAAAGCCGTCTCAGTCAAAGCGCACCCCTACGCCTTGTCGGTCCCGCCCCGCTTGGGCGCACAAAATACGCTAGGCGGTACCCTAACGCATATACCCCACAAGTGTCGGCGCCAGTCGGCCCCGGACGTGGGGCCGCTTTCAATACTTCATCCGCTCTTCGAGCACGCGCTCATGGGAACCGGCTGAAGCGTGCCCTGGTTGACGCGGTTTGAGAATCCGGCCGCGCTGCCGGTCCAGCACTGACTCAAGGGAACGTCAGGCTCTTTTTCGCATTGGCTGCAGAAGGGAGAACACCATGGTGCGCGACCTTTTAATCATCGCCGCGGCTGCGATCGTGTTAGGCATGATTTTTTGGAGTGTGCTTGGAAATCCGCAAAAGAGGTCTCTTCAAAAAAGCCTCGTACGACCGGAAATCTCTCATTCTTTCGTTGCCGATCCCGACTTGCGCCAAATCTCCGAGCGCAGCCCTTACATGCGGACAGAGAGATGAATGACGCTTTGGCACACCGGTCTGCGAGTCATGGGGCATTGAGCAGCCACCCGTTCCGCGAGTTTGACCCGTGACTGAAAGCGAGGGACCAATGAAGCCTTACGTGCTCATCGCTATAACGGGCCTCATCCTGTGTGCCACGGCAGGCGTCATTTGGCTGGAAATGACACTGCTCGTTTTGCCGGACTAAAACATGACAGTCTGGATTTACGTCGACACCAGCAAAGACGTTGGCCATCCGGACCATCTCAAGGTGTTTGCCAGCCAAGAGGCCGCAGAAACATGGCTTGCAGAGAATGATCCGGAAGGCGTCGGGTTTGAGTATGAGGTTCTGGAATGAACCAGGACCAATTGGGCAGGATTAGTGATGCAGGGCTACGGGGTCTGTCGTCAGGCGGTAGGCAATTAGTTTGGCGCCATCGAAATGCTCTAGCGGGCTATCACAGCGCGGACAGCGATACTCGCCTTTCTGCCCCGGCTGAGACGAAAATTCGAGGCGATCAAATCCCGCGCCGCATTCCGAGCAAACTACGCCACTCGTGATCATATCCGGGCTCCATGCTACGCGCCGGTGCAGGTTATTAGCATAAGTCGAGTTGCGGAGCGAATGGCTTGAATGCAGAGATATTGACCCGCTGTCCTATCACATATCAGGCCATCTTCACGGGGCTGGATACAGATACCGTCGCTTTCGAAAGCTTACCCGACATCGCAATTCCTCTCACGTGCGCGCGCTGTGGCCAAACGCACCTCTGGAGGCCAAAGGATGCTTGGGTAGCCCCCGCTACCAAAGGCCCTCCCTCGTAATTGCGATTTCTCCGGGAACGGTCTCGTCAGTTCCGAAGTCGGTCGCAGTCTTAAGGCGATCTCGGATCAAAAGGTCTGATTGTGTGAAATCGTGATTTACGGGTATAACAGCTGGTGGTAACTCTAGATTGTACGATTGGGCATCCCCCAAGCGTGCGTCCGGGAAATGACGGCCCCAACCAAAGCCCCGTACGGTTGGGGCCGTTTCTCATTCGCAGGGCCACTCGAGCCAACGAAAAGCCCGGCCACGAGGACCGGGCTGATCGCGAGTATCATTTTATGAAATGCGGTCGTTAGAGCCGATAGGCGTTAAGTTCCGTGACGTTGCCGGTCCGTAAAAATACGGGCTCAGTCGAATACGACGCCGATACGAAATGCACTCCGCCACACCACGCGGCACGACAGCTTCAGTCCCTCCTCCGGCATTATCAGATTGAACGCCGCCGGAATTTTTCCATTAAGCTCGGAAACATCTAACGCCGCGCCGGTCTTCGAGATGTCGTGAATGACGCAGGGTGTTTTAATCCCGCCATATTCGATCTTGGCTGCCTTCATCACCCGATAACGTGGCGCAGTACGGGTCTCAACCATTCAGGCTATCTTTCGAAGTAGGCGCTGAGATCTTATGACAGAAATGGCCTTAAGGGTTCCTCAACAGCAATCCTCCCTCACCGCCATGGTTGGACTTGAGGTGTGGCAAGCTCTGTCAGGCTCGCAGTCTGGCCCTATCGCTTTGATTTCGATGCTGGTGCTTTCTCAGCGAGGGTCAAAACCTTCCAAGAAGGAAAGTCATAGAGCCCGGTCCATTTGTAGACGGACGCCCCGCATCTCCTGCAAATAAATTCACCGGAGCAGAGCTCAGGCCGCTCTTCCTGGCTTGCCGCATAGACAGTCTCGCACTGCGGGCAGGAAAAATAGACGACGATCAACCGGAAATGGTTTGTCATCCTTCAATTGTAACTCGATTCCGATGGTGACCCCAGCCCGGAGTTGTGGCTCGCTCCATGACTCAAGACGTGCCCATACAGATGGCGTTATGTGACCGACGCTCGGGTCCGCATTGTATCTGCCATTTCCTCAGACGCCATAAGCCAGGAAAATTCGGCGATAGTGAAGCTTCCGCGACCATCACTGACCCTTGCGCACCTACCGCGACTTCGTCGCCGAAATCACGGCCGCCGCCTGAGGGCAGCGGCACCACCCGAACCGCAAGACAAGGAATACGACCATGATCTATTCGACCGCCACCGTTCCGGTGAATCCGGCGCTGACCCGCGCGCAGGTCTGGCAGGGCCTGGTCCTCAAGGCCCGCGACGCCCGGCTGTTTCTTCCGCCCAACCTCTGCACCCGCTGCGAGGTCGTGGAGGAAAGCAAGACCCACATCGTGCGCGAAGCCACCATCGCCGACGACGATCTCCGCGAGATCATCGCCTTCGAGCCCGAAAGCAAGGTGACCTTCTTCCAGGCCACCGGTCCGCGCGAAGGCGCCATCGTCAACGAGCTCTTCGTCGACGAAGCGGGCGCGCTGCAGCTGAAGTTCTATTGCTACCTCGGCCTGCGCGGCAAGAAACCGAACGGCCCCGAGGAGCAGGCCGAGCAGAAGCAGTTCGACAGCGACACGGGCTACAGGGCGGCGCTGCTGTCCACGCTGAAGCGCACCCGCGAATTGCTCGCAGAGGGCAAGCTCTGAGCGTCATCGCAAGCAACGAAGACGGGCGGTCTCTCGAGGAGGCCTCCCGCCTCATTCAAGGAGACATCCCATGAACGACTCTCGAACCGATGCCGCTCGGTGTCCGTGCTGACAGGCGCACGGCTCGCACCGAGATAGCAGAAAGTTATCCGCTTGAGGAAAAGCTCATCGCCGACGCTTTATGACGCTCAACCGACCATCGCCCTCCAGCTTTACTTCCGAAATGTCCTCGATTTCGTGCTGACGCAATTGAGATGCGAGCTCGTCGACGGATAGCATTTCCCTGTGCATTGGCGTGCTGATCATGCGACCGTTTTCTATCAGCGTCAGCGCAGCGGGCTTAAGGAGTGGCTTGAGAGCGGATAGCGATAGGCGAGCCAGTCCAGAAGAAACTCCCAGGCCACGATCGTCATCACCAGAACGAGACCTTCGGTCACCGATTGGTATTCCTTGCCGAGGCCGTTTTGCGCCGCATCCGCGATCAGCACAATTACGAGAAGATCCGCTGGTCCAAACTGACCGGCTTGTCGACGCGCCATGAAGCGCAGAATCACGAAGAGGCCTAGGTACATGATGCTTCCTCGGACAACCACTTCCGCAATGCCGAAGCTGGGTACTAATAGGCTGCTCCAATCAATGTGCATGTGCGACCTCTCTGTTGTCGGTGACGTTCCGGAAATCTCATTTCCACCTGTCAATGCCGATTGTTCCGCGATGCGAAGTGGAACTCAGAACCCACGTCTGAATTGAATTTCATAGTTGAAGGAAGTGTTGGACATGGCGGACGGTCTACGATGGCCGAGGGTCCCAGGGCGAGGCGCGTCCCCAGCGGCATCCGCTCGAGAAGCAGACCAGCCGTGGTGATATTCTCGCCGAGCTCTCCCGGTCCAACGTCGAAACCGGCGTCTCGGAGCGATGCGAAAAGCTCACTGGGGATGAGGTGGACCTGACGTAGATTGGGCAGGCGGTTTGCGGCGAGCCAGATACCTGTGCCGCACGTACGGACCGGCGTGCGCATCGCCTTCGATGCCATAGCCTTCCACCAGCGCGATGTGGGATTTCAGGGTCTTGCTGAAACAGTGCGTCGGGTGGGCGGCCACCGCCACGACGGTGCCCTCGACAGCGCAAGCGTGCCTTCGCTCCTTCAGCTGCCCTGCGCTCGCGATATCCCTCACGATCGCGCCGCTCCCACCGTGTCCGCCATTTCGGCGCCGCGGGTAAGGGGGCAGACTGTGCTGACAACCATTGGATCAATCCTCCTTCTTCTCGCGGCCATCCTGTTTTCGCTGGAAGCATTGTGGCCCGCATTCGCGCTCCTCAGCGCAGGGCTCTGGTTGATCTCGTAGTCCACTTGAGGTCTAGGGCTTCACGCGACGAATTTGACGGGTCCCATATTCGCCTATGGCGCCCTTTTGAGCGTCTGCCGGGACGCGATTTCGAGTTCCTCGGGCTTAAGGCTGCTGCTCCTCCTCCGATGTTACGGCTGCAGCGTGTTCTCACCGGCCGCCTTGGTCGCGGGCGTGCGGTGTTGATCACCACCAATTCGGGACTTTGGCGGGCGGGACCTTGGTCATTACGAGCTTCTCGCGGGAGCTACCGTGTATCGGCTCAGTGTGACAGGCATGTTGCGTTAAGCTCTCGGCAATGTGTGCAAGCCACGCATTCCAAGCCAATCACGCGAAGTGGGTCTCCCGCTGGAGATATCCGCTCACCGCGATCAAAGCGGCAGAAATAAGCTGCGTTAGGGTTTCTTGAGACACAATCCAACGGTTGGAGAATTGACGCACTTGGCTTCTTCGGGCGCTCCACCATTCGGGCAAAAGATCGACACCAGAAGGTTAGCCTTCTGGCAGCCCGGCCCTTCGCATGCCGTCATAAACACGTTCGCGCCAAGCCAGATAGATCGGGTTGTCACTTGCCAAGAACGATCGCATTCGGCGGACTGTAAAGGCCGGATCAAGTGTCATTCCGGCCTGAGCCGCCGCACGCGCCTCGTCGAGACGCCCGAGCCGGGCCAACGCCGCAGCGAGATGGAAATGTCCAATGGCATAATTTCGGTTCAACTCAACGCCACGACGTAGCCACTGAAGTGCTTCGGCATCGTCGTTGAGTTCACTTTTAGCAACCCCTACAAAGTGGACCCAACGATAAGCTCCTGGATCGCGAGGAGAGAGGCGTAGGGCGTGCTGAATGTGTTCTTCAGTTTCTTCGGGACGACCCATGTAAACCTTGGCAATACCCATCCAACCGTACGCCCCAGCCAAGTTCCGGTCCAACACCAGCGCTTGCTCGCACTCAGCGATACCTTGCGCCGCGCGATTGGTCGAGATTTGAATGAAGCCCAAAAGCATGTGAGCCCACGCGTGTTCTGGGGCTAATGATAGCGCTTTGATCAAGTTGGCCTCAGCCGCTGCAAAGCGTTCTCCGCGGTTATCAGTTAGAAAGGACCCCGCAGTCGTTGCATCCACTTGGGCCAACCCCACTAGAGCTTCAACATTCTTCGGTTCAAGCGCCAATGCACGCTCATAAAAGCGCTTGGCCAATGACTGATCTTCAAGCCCCGGTCCTCTGTTGCGGCAAGCGGTGCCTTGGAAGCACAAGTCCATCACGTCAGGATGCGCTAGAGTTTCTGCTCGCCGTGCTTCGGCTGCAATCAACTGGGCTCCCAGCGTGTTCGCGAGCCTCGAAACGATTTCGTCTTGCATATCGAACAAGTCCGCAACTGGCTTGTCGAAACGCTCCGCCCAAAGGTGATTGGCTGTCTCGGCGTCTATCAACTGCACATTCACGCGCATGCGGTTGCCGCTGCGCTGAACTGAGCCCTCAAGCACATAGCGTACGTTCAACTCACTCCCGATTTTCTTAACGTCCACGGCTCTGCCCTTGAACGTAAATGCGGTGTTGCGCGCAATAACGAAGGCCCCGCTTATCCGTGACAGGTCCGTTGTGAGGCTCTCCGTTATGCCGTCGACAAAATATTCTTGCTCGGCATCGCCGCCTATGTTCGCGAACGGTAGAACTACGATAGATAAACGTGGTGCCGAGGGTCGACCTGTTTGAGCCCCGCCGACTTCAGAAAGTGGGTTGGTCATCAAGGTGTAAGCCCAGACGGGATGCTCGATGTTCTTGAGCATCTGCGGGCCGATGTCGGCGAACTCGCACGCAACCTTACCCCGGACCTGCTCGTGAGCCGACGACGAAATGCAAATGGCTCCTGGCTTCGCGATACTTTCAAGCCTCGCGGCGATGTTGACGCCATCTCCGAGAATGTCCTCGCCCTCAATCAGGATGTCTCCAAGATTGATCCCTATCCGAAGTAGCATTTGACGATCAGCAGGCACTCCATAGTTTCTCTGAAACATCGCCGCCTGAATAGCGACTGCGCACTCGACCGCATCGACCACCGAGGGAAACTCAAGTAGCACGCCGTCCCCCGTGCTCTTCACGAGGCGTCCCCCGTGCTTCGCCACGAGGGCATCGGTGACCTTGCGGTGTTCGCGGAGTGTGCGGGCCGTGCCGACCTCATCTAGACCCATGAGCCGCGAGTACCCCGCGACATCAGCGGCTACTATCGCCGCGAGCCTGCGTCCCACGCGAGATGGTGGATCCTGCTTCATTTACCGCCGATGAACCTCTCATTTAATCCTCAGGCAGCCCAGCCAACCGTAAGGCTTCGATATATAATTCCACATCGTTCTGATTTTGAAACGGCAAGCGCGCCTGTATTTGCGCGAGAGTTAAATCTCCCCCGAGTTCGAGACGACGGGCCACCATCTTTTGTGCATCGGCAGTGCGGCCGAGCATAGCGTTGTTAGTAATAGCAAACATAACTGCAACGAGGTAGTTCTTTTGACGGGCCAACGATTTCGTCGTCCATGACAAACCAACATCAAAGTGGCGGAGGAAGAAATTAGCCACAGCGAGCCCACATTCTACTTTGTAGATTTCTGGATCGAGCGGATTGAGCCGCATAGCGCGCTGAAATTGCTCCATGGCAATCTCATGCCGGCCGAGGTATCCGCTAATCCACCCACGAATGCGCCACGCTTCGGACAGGTTTGGATTTACGGCCAGTGCGTGGTCTGCAATGGCATCTGCAGTGCGGCTATCCTGCAAGATGTGACCGAAAAACTGGGCTGCGCGAGACAAAGCAAACGCGTCATCCGCTCCAATTTCGGTCACTCGCGACGCATACTGCTTGCCTTTCGCAATCTGCTCAGCATCACCCTTGAGCCATGCTTGATCCTGCCGCTGGCTGTAGCAAGCTAACGCTACGCCATACGCAGCCCCGAAGTTGTCATCCAGCGAAATCGCCTGTTCGGCAAGTCGCAACGCGTCTTCGTTGGCTTGGCGCGTTACTTGTCTAAATAAGTGAAGGGCTTGGTAGTATAGATCGACAGCATCCAGGTTTTCGGTTGGCTTACGCTCTGATCGATTGATTTCCGCTTTCTCAAGGTGAGGCGCGATTGCAGCGACGACGCTTGAGGTCACCATATCCTGCAGTTCGAAGATGTCATCCAGTGGTCCGTCAAACCGATCTGCCCAAAGGTGTACGCCAGTAGCGGCTTCGATGAGCTGCCCTGTTATGCGTACCTTACCACCAGCTCTCCTGACGCTTCCTTCAAGCACATAGCGGACGCCTAGCTCTCGCCCGACGCGCTTGATGTCGACCGCTTTGCCCTTGTAAGTGAAGGTTGAATTTCGCGCTATGACAAACAGTGATCTGAAACGCGACAGTGCGGTTATGATATCTTCCACCATACCGTCTGAAAAGTATTCCTGCTCGGGATCACCCGACATGTTTTGGAATGGTAGCACGGCTATGGAGGGCTTGTCAGGTAAAGCAAGCAGGCCGCGCTCTTGCATCGGCGTTGAAGAAAGCGCGTCGTTGGACAGTGCTACTGCATAGGCGCGGATCGGTTCTTCAATGTTCTTAACCTGTTGAGCACCAAGGTCTGAGAAGGTGACAGGCACGACCTTCCGAACCTGATCGTACGTTGCGCCGGAGATACATACGCCACCCGGCTTCGCCAGCGTTTGCAGTCGAGCCGCAATGTTCACGCCGTCCCCAAACAAGTCTCCGGCTCGAACCATCACGTCACCGATATGTACACCAACGCGGAAATTGATCCGGCGCTCAGATGGGAGGTTGGAGTTCGCTTCGGCCAACACAACCTGCGCATCCACCGCGCACTTCACCGCGTCCACGGCGCTCCCAAACTCGGCAAGGACACTGTCGCCCGCCGTGTTCGCTATGCGGCCCCTATGTTCCCCAATAAGCCTATCGAGGATCGCGCGGCGCTCGGTGAGCCCCTTGAGCGTGCCGACCTCATCGGCCCCCATGAGCCGGCTGTAGCCTTCCACGTCTGCCGCAAAGACAGCCACAAGCCTGCGGGTGACGTCGGTGAGGTCTGACATGCGGAGCCCCATGCCACGTGTGGGGACCAGTGTGGGCCCCGGGGGGCGCGCTCGTCAAGCAGCCGGGTCCAGTCCGCAGTATGCGCTCGCCGTGGCTGAAGCGCGGGTACCCCTGCGGTCCACTGTTCGTTAGCAGCAGGTTGCTGGCCTGACACGGCACGTCCGGTTCGCCCACGAAAGCGGCCATCGAAGTCGGCGTGCAGGATACCTGCTAGGGGCCAGAAGGAGACCAATGGGTCGTTTCTGAATCGAACCCAAGGCACACCCATAGAATGGTGGGTTCAATAGGGGTTCACTCAATGACTTGATCCGCGCGCTTGAGCAGTTCGGACGGCATCGGCACTCCAATCTCGCGCGCAGTCTTGAGATTGATGACCAGTACTTGCTGCGTCACGGCTTCGATCCGTAAGTCACCCGGTTTGGCGCCCTTGAGGATCTTGTCCACATACACTGGAATGCGTGGAATCGTATCCAGAAGGCCCGTCCCATAGGCGATCAAACCGCCAGCATTCGACATTCTGCGGCCGCCAAGAAACATCGTGGGTATGCGATGCTTGGCCGCCAGCTCGGCGATGCGCTTCTGATGAATGATGGGTACTGGAACATCCAGCACCAGCAAAGCTTCGGCGCGTTCGTCATTCATCGCGGTGAAGGCTCCCTCAAGATCGGGACTAGGACCTTTCACCCTGAGCCATTGAGGTTGCATGCCCGCTACCCTCGCCGCCGCGTCGTTGGCCTTTTCCAGGGGATTCCAGCCATCGACACGAGGGATGTCTTCGTCGCTCAAAATGGCAACGCGCGAGAGGTGGGGCACCACCTGCTTGAGCAATTCGAACTGTTTCCTTGCCTGCTGCGGGTCGAAACTTGTGATCCCTGTGACATTTCCACCTGGCCGTTCCAGTGTCTCGGCGAATCCGACGGCGATCGGATCGATCACGCCCACGAATACGATCGGAACCTTTGAGCTGACCTTCTGTGCAGCGTGAGCCCCAAGAGCCCCGACCGAAACGATGACGTCGACATTGAGACCTAACAACTCGGCGGCGAACTCAGGGACGCGATCCAGATTCCCGTGAGCAAATCGACCCTCGATGACGATGTTTCGGCCCTCGACGTAGCGCAGTTTGGAAAAGCCCTGTCGCAGCGCATCGAACACAGGGCCCGGCGAGTCATTCAAAATTATGCCGATGCGAGAATGCTGCTTCATCTGTCCCACCTGTGGCTCGAACCTGGCTGCCGCGGCTCGTATCTATACATTACGGGAGCGTGCCCGCCTGTGCCAATCGTCACGGCACCAGCCCGCATCGACCGGTTACGATCACTGCCTTTGCGGACCTGCCATGTCTGCTTCAGGCCCAGGCTGTGTGAGAACCCCTTTGTAAGTGACAGGCCGAGAACGCCCGGCATCGGTTTAGCGGCCTCGATCGGGGTGGCAATGAGGGTTCTGAACTCTCCGGCGCCGCTACAGGTGTCGCTTACGTCTGAATCGCCTGCAGCAGTGGTCTGCAGCCCAGGATCGCTATGACGCGTTTCATGTTGTAGGCGAGGACATTAAGCGCCATCTCGGTTGCTACCTTGTGTCGTCTTCGCATCAGGAAGTGCGTCGCCCCCATCCAGGCCTTGATGGTCCCGAACGGATGTTCCGCCGTCTGCCGGCGTAAGGTCATCCTGTTAGGGTCTTGGTCGAGCCGCCGCTGAACCTTCTCCAGCACAGCCTCGTGCTCCCAACGCGGAATACGCCGTTCGGGGCCAGTCGTGCACTGAGCTTTGAGCGCACAGGTGCGGCAAGCAGTCGTCCAGTAACGGCGGAGCATCTTGCCATGCTCCTCGACGGTGAAGCGATATGTCAGCCGCTCACCGGCAGGACAGCGATAGATATCCTCCGCCGCAACATAGATGAAGTCCTGCTTGCCAAAACGACCTTCGGCTTTTGCACCTGAGGTCAGCGGTTTCGGCAATGTGACCGTGATGCCAGCTTCCTCACAAGCAAGAATCTCTTGGCTATCGTAGTAGCCGCGATCGGCAACGACGTTGAGCGTCTCGACAACCATCTCGGCACGCGCTTGGTCGGCCATGCTGGCGAGTTGGTGGCGGTCGCTGCCCACGTTGGTCACCTCGTGAGCCACGATGAGGTGATGCTGCGTATCAACTGCAATCTGCACGTTATAGCCAACGATCCCGGTGTCCTTGCCACTTGTCGCCATCGAGCGCGCGTCAGGATCCGTCAGCGAGATCTGCTTGTCCTCACTCTTCATCATCTCCGCATTGATCGCGTTGAGCCGAACGATCTCCTCCTTGAGCTTCTCGATCTTGCCCTTCAACCTCGCAACTTTCGCCTCTGGCACTGCATCGCCGTGCCGATCGGCGGTCTCGAGCTGCGAGAGATAGCGGGCGATGCTCTCGTCGATTCGCTCCAGGCGCCGCTTCATCTTCGCCTCGGTGAAGTTCTTGTCCCTCGCATTGACGGCCTTGAACTTCGATCCATCGATGGCGACGCTCGCTGCAACAAGCAGATCAAGCTTGCGGCACAGCGCGACGAACTCGCGGCAGACCTCACGAATGGCCTTGCCATTGTCCTTGCGGAAATCCGCGATGGTCTTGAAGTCCGGCGCCAACTGCCCGGTCAGCCAGATCATCTCGATATTGCGCTGGCATTCCCGCTCCAGGCGTCGGCTCGACGGCACGCGGTTGAGGTAGCCGTAGATGTAGAGCTTGAGCATAACACCGGGGTGATAGCTGGGTCGGCCGGTGTCGAGTGGCTGGACACCGACAAACCCGAGCTTGTCGAGATCGAGACCGTCGACAAACACGTCGACCGCTCGCACCGGGTTATCCTCGGTCACATAGTCGTCGAGCGATGCCGGAAACAGTGTGCTCTGCCCGCGATCCAATCCTTCAACAAAGCGCTTCATCAGATGCCCCGCAAAGTCGCCGGGAATCTTATCGCGCGAATCACAGCAAACAGAGCCTTTTCACACGGCCTGGACCCAAAGCGGAAGTCATGTGCTCGACCTGACAAACGCCACCCACTGCGTCGCTGTGACGTAGGCCACAATCGCGCCGGCCGGATTGCCCGGGCAAATAGAGGGCATGTCTAGAGCTCTGTGCTCGCGAACGGTCATTCGTCGAACTGTTGATGTCCCCCTCGATCAAACGGCACATCCGCGCCTCACGTATATGTGTCCGGCGACGCCGCCATCCGCGGAAAATCTCCATTGAATTACGATCGTAATCTAATATTATGACCGTAATGGCATTGAGCTGCGCAGCCGTGCGCGGCAGCGAGATGCCGCGTCTCAGCTCTTAGCGAGGATTTCATGGACGACACGACCGCCACTTCACGCCACACCGCATCGCGAGAAACCACGGACCTCACCTCGCTTGGGCTCGCAGCTGTTGCAGCCGCAGTTCGGAACGGCGACATCACGTCGGAGACCTACACCACGGCGCTTCTGCAGCGCGCCCGAGCGCTTGCCGAGCTCAATGCCTTCATCACTATCGACGAGGCCGCCGTGCTCGCGGCCGCGAGGGACGCGGACAAAGCGCGTGCGGCCGGGTCGGCGGCCCCACTCCTGGGCGTGCCGCTCGGGGTGAAGGACAGCTATCTGACGGCAGGGCTGCCCACGAGCCTGGGCCTCGATAGCCTGGCTCACTTTATTCCGCGGGAAGACGCCGACGCTGTCCGCGCAATCAAGGGTGCAGGAGCCCTCGTCTTCGGCAAGAACAATCTGGTGGAGATGTCCTACGG
>Ga0081540_1001134_pt1 | contig 23542 bp, 16 predicted proteins | sample TabmetS2T1R1_FD_71024 | JGI IMG/M metagenome (GOLD analysis project Ga0081540, IMG submission 71024) | Tabebuia heterophylla rhizosphere microbial communities from the University of Puerto Rico - S2T1R1 | ecosystem: Host-associated > Plants > Roots > Rhizosphere ... | reverse complement strand
CTGTACCGAATAGTGGATCCCGAGGATCGCCCGCCTTAGAGCCCCCGCCACCGTCGCGTCAGGATGGTGGCGACGTAGCTGCCGACCGAAAGGGTCAGCAGCGCGATGTAGGGCTCGGCCGCCGTGGCGCCCCGCCACACGCTCGCCCAGACGGTGACGCCGGCGAGCGCAAACGTGACCGCATACCAGGACACGCTCGCGGCCCGCCGGTGATTCTCCTCGGCACGCTCGTCGGTGTGTTCCCGGGTGCGCCGGCCACGGACGTAGTTGACGATAACCAGCGCCGGCAACGCGGCCGCGATGAGCACGAAGCCGAGCTTGAGGATCGCGGCGGGTGCGAAGGCCGCGATGACCGAGCCGGCCGCCACGCCCACCACCGCCGGTATCGCCCAGGCGCGTACCACGTCCATCATCACCGCGCCCTTGCCTCGATGGGTGAAGTAAGAGAGCACGTTGGTGGGAACGATGATGGCGATCGACGTGCCGACGCACAGCTGGAAGCGGACCTCGTCCGGCACGCCGAGCACCCGGAACACTTCGTAAAGAACGGGAACGATGAGCGCGCCGCCGCCGATTCCGAAAAGCCCGGCGAGAACGCCGGTGATGAATCCGGCGACCATGATCAGCGCCGCAAGCAGCAAGAGCTCGCTCACGGGGACGCCCAAGATCATGGTCTGCTCCGAAGGATCGTCGCGGATCAAGCGGCGACGACGGTGCGCGCGTCGATGTCGGCGATGAATGCGAGTGCGGCGCGGAAGGCGGCGGCGCCCGCGGTCGGCTTGATCGCCTCCGTCGCGAGATGCCGGCGAAAGGCGCGCGCGCCGGGGACCCCGCGGAACAAGCCGAGCACGTGGCGGGTCACGGCGTGAAGCCGGGTGCCGCGTGCAAGCTCGCGCTCGATATAGGGGATCAGGGCTTCAGCCGCGGCCTTCGCCGAGGCAAAACGCGCCGTCTCATCGAACAGCACAGGGTCGACGGCCAAAAGCCGCCAGGGCTCTTGATAGGCGGCCCGCCCCATCATCACCCCGTCAAGTGGCGGCAGATGCGCCGGCACCTGATCGACGTCCGTGATGCCGCCGTTGAGTACGACACAGAGACCGGGATGCGCGGCTTTGAGCCGATGGACGCGGGCGTAATCGAGCGGAGGGATATCCCGGTTCTCGCGCGGCGATAGGCCCTCGAGCCAGGCCTTGCGCGCATGCACGATCAGCGCGGCGACGCCGGCACGCTCGACGGCGCAGGTCAGCGCCTCGAGCGCCTCCTCGGGGTCCTGATCGTCGATGCCGATGCGACATTTGACGGTGACGGGCAACTTGACCGCGGCCGTCATCGCGGCAACGCAGTCGCCGACGAGAGCAGGCTCGGCCATCAGGCAGGCGCCGAAGCGGCCCTCCTGCACGCGTTCGGAGGGACAGCCGATGTTGAGATTGACCTCGTCGTAGCCGAACTCCTCGGCGATGCGCGCGCATTGCGCCAGCTGCCGCGGATCGCAGCCGCCGAGCTGCAACGCAACCGGATGCTCGGCCGCGTCGTAGGCCAGGAGCCGCGCGCGGTCACCATGAAGCACGGCGCCGGTGGTGATCATTTCGGTATAGATCAGCGCCCGGCGCGTGAGCAGGCGGTGGAAGAACCGGCAGTGCCGATCCGTCCACTCCATCATCGGCGCGATGGAGAATTGGCGGCTTAAGTTGTTCATTTTATTTGTCTTTTTCGACGCGGGTGTGCCCAGCAAGTTATTGGACAGACAGAGCGATTCGCGATCTGCAGCACTTCCCTGAACTCACTCTACTAGGACTAAGTTGGCGGAGATTGGAAGGCGCATTGTCGCGTTCGCTTCTCAGTGCACACGTGGCGCACACGACGAGATCGAGTGCACACGGACTGAGCCGGTCGGCGATATTGTATGCAGCAAGTGCCCCGATCAGGGTCGATTTTGCCGCGGCGTTATGACAGCTGGAATTGCCGAATGCAGCTCACACCCCTGCCCTGCGAAGGCGGGGGTCACAAGTTCGAACCTTGTCGGGCGCGCCACGGTCAATGAAGATGGCACCACTCTTTCGCTGTGCGCCTATGATGCCGCAGCTTGCCACACGCTCAAATCGGCAAATCTGGGGCGGCCTGCGATTTCGCGCTACACCTCGTAGGGCTGTGTTCCGGATTCCGCGGGTGGTCCGGTTATCCTTCGAGAGTGGCCATACGAGCAAGCCCGAGATTGACGTGATGTGCCGATCTTGTTGCAGGGTTGAAAGTTTGCGCTGAAGCCGGTGTGATCGGAATTCATTCTGCCCTGATATTCGCCGCCTTGATGATCGGCCACCACTTCTCGATCTCGGCCTTGTGATAGGCGCGGAGGGCTTCCGGGGTCTGCTGCTCGCGCGGGAAAATCTCTTGTCCCAGATCGGCGAGTCGCGAACGTACCGCCGGATCCGCCAAGGCATCCACGACCGCGGCATTGAGCCTGGCGATCACACTCTTTGCAGTGCCCTTGGGCGCCCAGATCGCCTGCCAGTTGGAGACGTAGAACCCGGGCAATCCCGCGACGTCCACGGTCGGGATGTCGGGCGCGACTGCCAGGCTGTTCCTGCTCGTGACAGCGTAGGCCTTGATAGTGCCGGATCGTAGCTGCGCCAGGGAAGTGGCCGTGTCGCCCAGCATCATGTCGATCTGCCCGGCCACCAAATCCTGCATCGCCGGGGCCTGGCCGCGGTAGGGGACGAATTGGAAGCTGGCACCAGTGAGGTCTTGGAACAAAAGGCCGCCGACGTGCCCGGGGCTACCCGTGCCGGCAGTCCCCATCGAAACCTTGCCCGGGTTGGCTTTCAACCAAGCGATAAATCCCTTCAGGTCGCTCGCTGGCACGCCCCGCTTTGCGGCAATGAAATAAGAATAGGTCGAGATCAGCGCGACCGGCTCGAAATCCGTCAGCAGGTCGTATCGCAGAGCATAGATAGCGCCGTTCGCGACATGCGCATTCCAGACGCCGAAGCTGAGCGTGTGGCCGTCAGGCGCGGCACGGGCCACTCGACCGACACCGATACTGCCGTTTGCGCCAGCCGCGTTCTCAATAATGACGGGTTGGCCAAGTGGAGCCCGCATGCCGTCGGCCACGATGCGTGCAATTCCATCAGCCGGTCCACCCGCGGGAAACGCGACGACCGCGGTGATCGGGCGCGATGGATAGGTCTCTCCCGCTGCAGCTTGGACGCTCGCCAGAACGGCAGCGAGGGCGAGCCACGTCGGAAACGTTCTCCGCCTTTGCATGGACGTTCCTCCCGATAACAGGACCACCGTCGCCCGCAACTAGCTCGCTAGCCAGATTTTCTGAGCGCGTTCCTTGATCTGTTGGACCCGGGCATCGACCTCCTCCTGAGTGATCGAGCTCACGGGATGATCGATGACGACGGGTTCGAGGTCTGGCATCCCGAGGGCTCGTCGGGTCAACTCGGTCTCCCGCACGAACTCGGCCGTGACGATTGCCGCCGCGGGAATGCCGAGCTTTTCGAGTGCGACCGAGTCGCGGATGCAGCATGAGCAGCAAGAGCCGCAATCGCCGATGGCCGTGAGCACGATGTCGTTCTCCTCCGCGATTTGCTCGATCAGCTCCGGCGCGGCATCCTTGGAGAAGCTCTGCTTCACGTAGTAGTTCACGGCGGCAAACTTGATGGCCTCGCTGAGTGCGGCAGATGCACCGCGCAGGAGCTTGTTCGCGTTCCATTTCGAGTTGTCGAGGATCCCGAGGCGCAAGCCCTCAAGTCTCGTCTTGCGTGGGGCAACCGGAGTCCTGTCCTGGTCCACGACGCCGCATGGGTCGAACACAAGAGCTGGGTCGAACATAAGAGCTAGTCCCTTTTCGTGTCGCATGGTCGGCGCCTTCACCTAGAGCTTGCACATGCCGCCGGCGCATCCGTCCTCGGACATTGCTGTCGCCTGGGCGATCGGCCTCAAGACCGGCGTGCTCATGTGTCCCCATCCGGGGATGAACGCTGAGAATCGCCCGGCATGCCCGCCGATGACGAAGAGATGAATCCGGTCCGGAGATTCCACGATCGGAATGCGGCTGTCCGGGTCGCGCTTGTACCACTTCGGAAGATTGCGATTGTAGACCTTGCCGTAACGGTGACCGCGCGTGATCGCGTCGAAGCGATTTCCCGAGTGCATCCAGAGATAGCTTTTGATGTCGTTCCGGGTCCAACCATGTTTTGCGATGGTTCGCGCATGCTCAAGACCCAGTGCCACGGCGCAATGGCCTCCGAGCACGGCGGAATTCGAAGCGATCGTGCTCATGGCCGAGCATATCGTGTCCAAAATGCCTCCAGGATCGTTGCACTGGTGATCTGTCACGCTGTGTGGGGCTTCCGCAGCTATCGCAAACACCGTTGACTGGTCAGGCCGGCAGCCGTGCTCGACATGGTACGGAGCCAGCGGGCTGTGCTCCTCATTCTCGCAAATGCAGTACGTGTACTTCGCCGGACTGCCGAGCGTGCACTTGTCGAGGTCGGGCGCGCGTCCGCCGCCGACGTTGAGCATGATCAGCCGAATTGCGCGGCCGATGGTGGCGTTGGCTCGGTTGCCCGAGCCAAAGGCATTGGCGCCGCCGTTCATGCCGATCTCGCGCGCAATCGGGCCGTTGACGATCACCAGCGGTGAAGCCATGTGGGTGGTGGCCTGCACCCCATTGAGATTGAATGGGGGGTCTGCCAGAGCCAGCATGGCGGCACGGACGACGGGGGCGTATTCGGGCTTGCAGCCCGCCATGACGATGTTGATCGCCAGGACCTCGCGGGTAAGCACCCCCCAGCGCGGCGCAACTTTGCACTCGACGAAGCCTGGACCGCCGCCGAGGGCCTGCACGACCGCATCGACCTTGTCGCGCGTAGGCGGGACGACTGGCAGGCCATCGGTCCAGCCCCGCTCGAAATAGAGCTCGACTAGATCCACATCTGCGGCCTCGATCGGCAAGGTTTCGCGGAGAGCCGGCGCGACGGCCATATCGGGTCTCCAAGCATCCACGCCTGCGAATGACCCGATGAGACGCCATCACAAACGTCTATGCAACGAAATCATGATATCCGCTATAATTCCAGAATTCGCATCAATTGCGCGCTGCTCGCCACATCTCCTCGACGATGATCGCAAATCCCCTGGCGGCCGGGCTCAGCTCCCGGTCGCGCAGCTTGATCAAGCCAACGTCGCGGCTGAGACGGGGCCTGGCCAGCTTGAGAACGGCCAAATCTTTGCCCAGAAATCCAGCAACGGCGCCGGATGGCACGATGGCAATCCCGACCCCCGCGTGCACGAAGCTCATCATGGTCGCGAATTGGGTTACCGTCGCCACATGCTGAAGGGTATGTCCTGCCGTCGATGCTGCGCCGTCGATAATGCGGCGTGTGCGGGAATCGTAGGGCAGGGACACAAATGGAAAAGGCACCAGGTCCGTCAGAGCCACAGCTGCACGCTTGGACCGCTTGGCAAGCAGATGGGTGCGCGGCAGGATCACGTCGAAGACTTCACGGCTGACGCGTTTTGCCTCGATGAAATCAGGGACGTCATCCACGTAGGTGATGCCGAGGTCGGCGGTCCCGCTGCGCATGTCCTCGAGCACCGTGCCATGCACGCCTTCACGCAGTACGATCTCGATTCCCGGGCGCGAGGCCCGATATTTCGCCACGATCGCGGGAAGCAGGCCGTTCGCGATAGACATGATGCTGGAGATTATGATCTGGCCGCGTTGTTCGTCGCCGATCTCCCGCATGCTCGTGACGCTGATACGCAGGTCGTTAAGCATGCGCTCGGCGACGGCCGCAAATTCCTTGCCCGCCGCGGTGATTTCAACCCGTCGTGTGCTGCGATCAAACAGACGAACGCCGAGAACCTCCTCGACGCGCTTGATGGTTCGAGACAGCGCCGGCTGAGAGGTCTTCAGGAATGCGGCCGCGGCGATGAAGCTATTGTACTCCGCCACGGCGAGCACCGCGTGCAGCTGGCGCGCGCTCAAATCAGGGACATTGGATGGGTGCATGGCGATTTATGCAAAAAGTGGAATTCAAGGCGTTAGCAAAAAAACATTGATATGAACAGCGGTGCGGCGAAACCTCTCGTAAGGATTCGCCTGGCAAGCTCGCAAAACGGATGCGGACCGACAGCGGCAGCTGCCGTCGCGACCATCTCCGGGCGCTCGCTCAACGCATCGAGGTCGACACGAAAGAAGTTCGCGTCATCGGATCCTCGTTGCCGCCTCAAGCTTCGTTTCGCCCCGACGCCGGGGCACCCAATTTCGACGTGCGTAGCCTGTTGTCGAGCGTGCTCCTTCTACGACCATACTCCCCCGCATGGGAAGTCGCGTGCTCGCGATGCATGCAGCTCATGCAGCCGCAGGGTCTCACATGCAAATCATTTGCATATCCGTTGACGCCACCTGCAACGGATCAGTTTGCTGCATTGACGCCCGCGACCCTGATCGCTACGTCGCAGCGCAGAGGCATGGGATGTCGGACATCAAGCAGAAGGTGGCGCTGTCTTCGATCGCCGCATCGGCGGGCTTGACGGCGGCCAAGGCGATCGTCGGCGTCATGAGCGGCTCGCTCGGGCTTCTCTCGGAGGCGGCCCATTCGCTGATCGACCTCGGCGCCACGGTGATGACCTATTTCGCAGTGCGGCTTTCCGGCAAGCCCGCCGACGCGGAGCATCATTACGGCCACGGCAAGATCGAGAGCGTTTCCGCGCTCGCCGCGACCGCGTTGCTGTTCGTTCTCGCCGGCGTGGTGGTGTGGGAAGCGGCCAAACGGCTCATGAGCGCGCAGCCGCCGGAGGTCGAGGCGACGCCCTGGGCGTTTGCCGTAATCGTGCTCTCGATCGTCGTCGATTTTTGGCGCGCGCGGGCGCTCTACCGCACGGCGGAAAAGACCTCGAGCCACGCGCTCGCAGCGGACGCGCTGCATTTCGACTCCGACATGTGGTCCTCGTTGGCGGTGTTGGTCGGGCTCTGCGGCATCGCGCTCGGCTTCGCCTCGGCCGACTCGGTAGCCGCGGTCGCGGTGTCGATCCTGATCTGCATCGCCGGCTGGCGGCTCGGCCGGCGCACCATCGACACGCTGACCGATACCGCCCCGCGCGGCGCCGCCGAAAAAATCATTGCCGCCATCAACCACGTCCCCGGGGTAGTCGCGACCGAACGGCTGCGCGTGCGGCAAGTGGGCGAAGTGGCGTTCGTCGATCTCGTCGTGGCGGTCAGCCGCACGCTACCGCTCGACCGCGTGGCGGCGGTCAAGCAGCGCATCGTCGAGGCAGTGCGCGCCGACAGCCCCGCCGCCGAGGTGACCGTCACTACCGAGCCGCGCGCGCTCGACGACGAAACCGTGCTCGAACGCGTGATGGTGATCGCGCGCAATCGCTCGCTCGCTGTTCACCACGTGACCGCGCATGCGATCGAGGGGCGGCTGGCGGTCTCGCTCGATCTCGAGGTCGACGGCACCCTCTCGATCGGCGCGGCCCACGATATCGCGACCGGGCTCGAAGAAGCGATCCGCGAGGAGCTCGGACCGGAGGTCGAGGCCGAGACCCACATCGAGCCGCTGCAGTCGTTCGACGAGCCGGGCCGCGACGCCTCGGCCGAACGCATCGCTGCCGTGCGCAAGGCGCTGACCGAGATCGCGACCAAAGTCGATTTCGTCGGCGCGATCCACGACGTGCGCGTGCGCGCGGCCGGCGACGGCGAGATCGTCAATTTTCATTGCCTCGTCGACCCGGCGCTCAAGGTCGCCGACGTGCACGACAAGGTGGATGAGGTGGAGCGCGCGCTTCGGCTGCGCTTCCCCTCGATCAAGCGCGTGATCGGCCACGCGGAGCCGGCGCCGCCGTGAGGCGAGCGGCGCCGTGCCGGCAACCCGGCCGCGGCGGTTCAAGGTATCAATACCGCTGCGCCTTGCAGCCGGCCCGTGCGCAGATCCGAAAGCGCATCGTCGGCGGTTGCCAGCGGATAGCGTCTCACCGCGGTCTTGACTCCGGCCTGCGGGACCAGCGCCAAGAATTCGTGCGCGTCCGCGCGCGTGAGGTTGGCAACCGAAAGCACCTGCCGCTCTTCCCACAGCAGACGATAAGGAAAGCTTGGAATGTCCGACATGTGGATGCCGCCGCAGACGACGCGGCCGCCCTTCTTGACGGCCTTGAGCGCTATCGGGACGAGCGCGCCGATGGGCGCGAAAATGATCGCCGCGTCGAGCGGCTCGGGCGGCATCTCGTCCGAGCCGCCGGCCCACGCGGCGCCGAGCGATCTCGCAAATGCTTGCGCCGCCTCGTCGCCGGTGCGGGTGAAGGCATAGACGCGGCGCCCCTGCCAGGTCGCGATCTGCGCCAGAATGTGCGCGGCGGCTCCAAACCCATAGAGGCCGAGGGCGCGTGGACCTGCGCCGGCGTCGGACCCGCTTGCGCCCGCCATGCGATAGCTGCGCCAGCCGATCAGGCCCGCACACAAGAACGGCGCAATCTCCGCATCATCGCGCCGTTCCGGCAGCGGGAAGCAGTAGCGCGCATCGGCGACCGCATGGGTGGCGTAGCCGCCATCGCGGGTATAGCCGGTAAACAGCGGTCGATCGCACAGATTCTCTCGACCGCTGCGGCAGTAGGCGCAGACGCCGCAGGTGGCGCCGAGCCAGGGCACACCGACGCGCTCGCTCAGCGCCAATCCTTCCACCCCTTGCCCCAGCTCCACGACGCGGCCGACGATTTCGTGGCCGGGCACGAGCGGAAGCTTCGGGTTCGGCAACTCGCCGTCGACCACGTGCAAATCGGTGCGGCACACCCCGCAGGCCGCGATTTCGATCAGGATTTCGCCGGCCGCCGGCACGGGCATCGCGCGCTCGCGCGGCACGAGCGAGGTGCGCGGCCGCTCCAGCACCATGGCGCGCATACTCGTCCCCCGCTCAGCGAAAACCGCCGCGCTCGGCGCCTCCGCCGCTGCCCGACGCCGTTGACCGAGCGCTATTGCGGCGTGATGCCGGCCTCCTTGAGGATCTTGCCGTAGCGCTCGGTGTCGGACTTGTTGATGGCATCGAACTCGCTCGGCGTGGTCGGCGCCGGGATCGATCCTTGCGCGAGCAGCTTCTCCCTGACGTCCGGCATTTCGAGAACTTTGGCGATGTCCTCGCTCACCTTGGCGAGGATCGGCTGCGGCGTTCCGGCGGGCGCGAGCACACCGAACCAGGACTCGTATTTGTAGTTCGGCAAAGTCTCGGCGACGGTCGGCACGTCCGGCAGTTGCGGAACGCGCTTGGCGGAGTTGATGGCGATCGCCCGCACCTTGCCGGTTGAGCTTAGCTCCTGGGTCGCGGGAATCGGCGCAAAATACATCTGCGCGTCGTTACGGATCACGGCGGTGGTGGCCTCGGGCGCACCCTTGTACGGGATGTGCACGATGTTGATTTTGGCGTCTTGCTTGAATATCTCGGCGGACAGATACGAGGTGCTGGCGACGCCGGCCGAGGAGAAGTTGAGTTGGCCCGGTCGCTCCTTGGCGAGCGTGATGAAATCCTTGAGCGTCTTGGCCGCGAACTCGGGCGGGACGATCGCCACCAGCGGCACCGACGCGACGCGGGTGACGCCGGCGAAATCCTTCACCGGATCGAATTGGATGTTCTTGTTGATGGCGCCGGCAATGGTGTGACCGTTCGAGGTCAGCATCAGCGTGTAGCCATCGGGCGGGCTCTTGGCGACGCCCGTCGTGCCCGGCAGACCGGGCCGGTTCTCGACGATCACCTGCTGCTTCCACACTTCGGCGAGTTTGTCGGCAAGAATACGGGCGAGCCCGTCGGTGATGCTGCCGGCCGAGAACGGAACCACGATGCGCACCACCTGATTGGGATACGCTTGCTCCGCAGCGGCAGCAGACGCGCCGACCAGCGAGGCCACGATCCCCGCCAACACCAACGAACTTGCACGCAACGTCATCACATTTCCTCCCACAATTGACGGCACACCCATCCAGCGCCTTGCGGCTTTCGCGAAAGCGATTAAAGCAGGAAGCCGCTCGCCGATATATGGGTAAAAACGCCACGACCCAGCACCTCCCGCAAGGTGCCCTGCGGTCGCGGGCGAGTGGAATGCTTCCGGAGAGTGGAACCAAGATGCGCACAGAAGAGGCCCGCCCCATCCGCCTTGAGGATTACCGCCCGCCCGATTGGCTGGTCGAGACGGTGGAACTCAACGTGCTGCTCGACCCCACGGCGAGCCGGATACGGGCGGCGCTCACGCTGCGGCCCAATGGCAATGGGTCGGCGCCGGCCCCGCTCGTCCTCGACGGCGACGCGCTCACCCTGCGTGAGCTGAAGCTCGACGGCGCGGTGCTGCCGTCGGAACAGTTCGTCGCAACGCCGGACCGGCTGACCATCGCGCAGCCGCCGCAACGCCGGTTCCGCCTGGAGATCGAGACCGTGGTCGACCCCTCGGCCAACACGCAGCTCTCGGGCCTCTACCGCTCGGGCGCGATCTATTGCACGCAGTGCGAGGCCGAGGGCTTCCGCCGCATCACCTATTTCCCGGACCGCCCCGATGTCATGGCGGTCTACACCACCCGCGTCGAGGCCGACAGGACGGAAGCACCGGTGCTGCTCGCCAACGGCAATCCCGTCGCAGCGGGCGACGTGCCGGGCACGACGCGGCATTTCGCGGTGTGGCACGATCCGTTTCCCAAGCCGTCCTACCTCTTCGCGCTCGTCGGCGGCAAGCTCGCTTGTGTTGAGGATCGCTTTCGCACCATGTCGGGGCGCGAGGTGACGCTGCGCATTTATGTGGAGCCGGGCAAGGAGCGGCGCTGCCTCTACGCGATGGATTCGCTCAAGCGCGCCATGCGCTGGGACGAGACCGCCTTCGGCCGCGAATATGACCTCGATATTTTCATGATCGTCGCGGTCTCCGATTTCAACATGGGGGCGATGGAGAACAAGGGCCTCAACGTCTTCAACGACAAGTACATCCTGGCGTCGCCCGAGACCGCAACCGACAACGATTTCGAACGGATCGAGGCGATCGTCGCGCACGAATACTTCCACAACTGGACCGGCAACCGCATTACCTGCCGCGACTGGTTCCAGCTCTGCCTCAAAGAGGGGCTTACGGTTTTTCGCGACCAAGAGTTCTCCGCTGATCAACGCTCGCGCGCCGTCGAACGCATCGCCGACGTGCGCAGCCTGCGCGCGCATCAATTCGTCGAGGATGCCGGCCCGCTGGCGCATCCGGTGCGGCCCGCGGTCTACCGCGAGATCAACAACTTTTATACGGCGACCGTGTACGAGAAAGGCGCCGAGGTCGTGCGCATGATCAAAGTGCTGCTCGGCCCGGAGAATTTCCGCAAGGGCATGGACCTCTATTTCAGCCGCCACGACGGCGAAGCGGCGACCGTCGAGCAATTCGTGCAGTGCTTCGCCGACGCGTCGGGTACCGATCTCGGGCAATTCATGCTCTGGTACTCGCAGGCGGGCACGCCCGAGGTCGTCGCCACCGGCAGCCACGATGGCCGCGGCAAAACCTATCGGCTGGAGGTGGCCCAGCGCGTTCCCGCAACTCCCGGCCAGCCCGATAAGCAGCCGATGGTGGTCCCGCTCGCCGTGGGGCTAGTCGGGCGCGACGGGCGCGACCTGCCGCTCAAGCTCAGCGATGGCCGCGCGATCGAGCGTGGCGTGCTGACGTTGACCAAGCCCGCCGAAACCTTCGTGTTCGCGGAGATCGGCGAGCCACCGGTGCCTTCGCTCAACCGCGAATTTTCCGCGCCGATCAAGCTTTCCACTAACCTGTCCGCCGACGATCTGCGCTTCCTCGCCGCGCACGACGCCGATCCATTCAACCGCTGGCAGGCGCTGCAGACGCTGGCCACTCGCTTGCTCGTCGACAATACGGCCGCGTTGCGAACCACTCGTGCGCCGCGCCAAGATCCGGGGCTCTTGGACGGGCTCGGCGCGACGCTGGCCGACGGCGCGCTCGAACCCGCCTTTGTCGCTCTTGCGTTGACGCTTCCGGGGGAGGCGGACATCGCGCGTGAGATCGGCCACGAGGTCGACCCGGACGCCGTGTTCACCGCGCGCACCGAATTGCGCGCGAGGATCGGTGAGCATCTCGCCGCATCCCTCTTCGACCACTATCGCCGGCTCTCCGAAAGCCGGCCCTACCGGCCCGATGCCGCCGACGCCGGCCGGCGCGCGCTGCGCAACACCTGCCTTGACCTTCTGGTGGCGACGCGCCGACCCGAGACCATTTCGCTTGCAGCCCGGCAGTATCAAGCTGCCGACAACATGACGGATCGCATGGCGGCTCTCGCGACGCTGTCGCTCTGCGACGTGCCCGAGCGGGCGGCGGCGATCGAGGATTTTTACAAGCGCTACGCCGACGACCCGCTGATCGTCGACAAATGGCTCACGCTGCAGGCGTCTATCCCGGAACCGGCGACGCTCGAGCGCGTCAAGGCGCTGACCCAGCACCGCGCCTTTTCGTTTGCCAATCCCAATCGCGTGCGCGCGTTGATCCATGCCTTCGCGCTGGCAAACCAAAAGGAGTTCAACCGCACCGACGGCGCCGGTTACGACTTCATCGTGGACATCGTGCTGGCGCTCGACCGCAAGAACCCCCAGCTTGCCGCCAGGCTGGTATCGGCGCTGAAGAACTGGCGCATGCTCGAGCCGATGCGGCGCGCTCGCGCGCAAGCCGCGCTGCGGCGCGTCGCAGCGGCAACGTCGCGCTCGGTCGACGTGGACGATATCGTGCACCGGGCACTGGCCGAGGGCTGACGTTGCCTTCGCCACCCGGTTCGCTTGCCGGAGCCTCGTTCGCGCACGAAACGTGAACGCAAATTTTTGCGCTCCTCCGCCGAAATCCTTTATTGATCAAGGAGCAAAGCCGGATTCATCAATCTTGCAAATTCGTTAATTTGCCTCTCGACAAATCGCCATCTTTCGATTCCAATCAAAGCTGATTCGGAGAGATGCGGCACATCCTTCCGATGAAGGTGATGGGGACCCGAACGGAGGCGAGGCATGGCGCGCGCCGAAGTCGCGAGCGCGTCCGTAAGTTCTGATTCAATCAAGGGACTAGCTCAGTCGATCGCCAAGCCGGCTTATCGGCGGCTGCTCACCGCCGAGCCGGCGTTGCGCCGCGCCGTGCCGGCGCTGATCATCGCCTTTCTGGTGACGATCTGCGTCGGCGCCGTCGTGCAAGTGCTGGATCATCGCCGCCAAGCGGCCGGCGAGGTCATCAAGCAGATCGAAGCCACCGCCGATTTCCTGGTCGAGCGGCTCGAGCGGCTGGAGCAGCCAAGGGGCGACAAGCCCGACCGGCGTCTGCAAACCGAGATCGAGCGCATGATGCCGCCGTGGACGCGCGCGCCCGGCCGTCAAGTGCTCATCGCCAACAGCGACGGCGTCATCGTCGCCGGCATCGGCCACGAGCTCGTCACCAACAGCGACGGCACGATGAGCGCGAGCGCGCCGCTCGAGGCGGCGACGGTCGGACGCCGTCTGATCGACGTGCTCGGTCCCACGCAGCCGCTGACCACGTTCGGCGCCGCCGCCGGCGTGTTGGAAATTCCGCTCGCCGACGGCAGCTTGGCGTATGGGACGGTGCGCGGCCTCTGGTCGAACGGCCAGATCGCGGTCGTGCACGGGCGCGCCGATGCGCTGGCGGCGTGGGCGGCGGACACGGCTTTGACCGTCACGCTTTCCGCCACCACCGGGTTCGTGGTGCTCATCCTGGGCTTCGCCTTCCACTGGCAGGCGACGCGCGCGCGAGAGGCCGACCAGATCTACGAGACGGTTCGCTCGCGCATCGATACCGCGCTCAACCGCGGGCGCTGCGGACTGTGGGATTGGGATCTCGCCCGCGGCCGCCTGTTCTGGTCGCATTCGATGTTTGCGATCCTGGGCCTTAAGCCGCGCGACACGCTGCTGAGTTTCGGCGAGGTGAACGCGCTGGTCCATCCCGAGGATATCGATCTCTACGGTCTCGCCGCGCAGCTCACCGACGCCACCGCGACCTTGGTCGACCACGCCTTCCGCATGCGCCATGCCAACGGCAATTGGGTGTGGCTGCGCGCCCGCTGCGAGCTGGTCCAGCAGTCCGGCGACAGCGGGCCGCACCTCATCGGCATCGCCGTCGATATCACCGAGCAGAAGACCTTGGTGGAGCGCACCGTCGAAGCCGACTTGCGGCTGCGCGACGCGATCGAAACGATTCCCGAGGCGTTCGTCGTCTGGGACGCGCAGAACCGCCTGGTATTGTGCAATTCGAATTTCCAGGAACTTCATAACCTGCCGGACGATGCGATCAAGGCCGGCGCCTCCTACGAGTCGGTGGTGGCAGCTGGACGCAAGCCGGTCGTGCGTTCCAAGGTCACGAGCGAGGGTCAGAGCCCGGGCGCGCGCACCTTCGAGGCTCAGCTCGACGACGGACGCTGGCTGCACATCAGCGAGCGGCGCACCAAGGATGGCGGCTATGTCTCGGTCGGTACCGACATCACCAACATCAAGCGCCACGAAGAAAAGCTGATGGAGAGCGAGAAGCGCCTAATGGCGACGGTTGCCGATTTGCGCCATTCGCAACAGAAGCTGGAGCGGCAAGCCGAGGAGGTCGCCGATCTTGCCGAGAAATATGCCGAGGAGAAAACCCGCGCCGAGGAGGCCAACCAGGCCAAATCGAAGTTTCTCGCCAATATGAGCCACGAACTGCGCACCCCGCTCAACGCCATCATCGGCTTCTCGGAGATCATGGAGTCCGGCATGTTCGGCCCATTGGGCTCGGACAAGTATCGCGAATATTGCCACGATATCCATCAGAGCGGCCAATATCTGCTCGACGTGATCAACGACATTCTCGACATGTCCAAGATCGAGGCTGGGCGCATTCGGCTCGACGCCGAGCCGATCGAGCTCGAGTCCTTCCTCAACGATGCCATGCGCGTGGTCTCCGGACGCGCCAACGACAAGCGCCTCAAGCTCACCGCCCGCATCCGCGATGGCATCCGCTTGACCGCGGATCACCGCCTGCTCAAGCAGATCATCCTCAATCTTCTATCCAACGCGGTGAAGTTCACACCGGAAGGCGGCCGCGTCACGATTCGCGCGCGAGCGACAGCCGGCGGCTGGGTCAGCGTCTCCATCGCCGACACCGGCATCGGCATTCCCGAAGATGCGCTGGCGCGGTTGGGGCGGCCGTTCGAGCAGGTCGAGAGCCAGCTCACCAAGAGCCATCAGGGCTCGGGCCTGGGGCTCGCCATCGCCAAGTCGCTCACCGAGCTGCATCAGGGCACGATGCGCATCCATTCGACCCTGGGGCGGGGCACGATGGTGCTGCTGCGGCTGCCGGTCACGCGGCCGGCCGCGCAGCGGGAGGAGTTGGCCGAGGCGGCGGCTTGAGTGCACGCCCCTCGCGGCCGCGCCGATTGCGCCCTCCCCGCTCAGGGCGAGGCGCCGAGAGTCCGATTGAAGCTTGCACGCACCTTGGCCTGCGTCTCCCCGATGAAGGCGTCGAGCGTGGCAAAATCGGGCAGGTCGGCCGCGCGCGCCAATAGCCGAGTGAGGCCCGGCGCCGCCGCTTTGGGATCGAACGGTGCCGACACGCATAGGCGCAGAATCTGCGTGAGGTCATGATAAAGCCGCACCGCGCGGCGCAGCAGCTCAGCGTCCCCGGCCGCCAACAGCCCAAGCCGCCACGCCTTGTCGAGCACTTGCGTGGTCGAAGTGTCGAGAATATCCGGCGTCTGCGCGGCATGGATGAGTTGCAGATATTGCGCGATGAACTCGATATCGATCAGGCCGCCGGCGACGTATTTGAGATTCCAGCGATCGCTATCGCCTCGCTCCGTCGCGATGGCGTTGCGCATTTCCAGGACGTCGGCGGCGATCATGCCCGCGTCACGCGGCCGGCATAGCACCGAGCGGATGACCTCCTCGACCCGGGCGGCAAATTGCGGCGGGGCCGATACGACACGCGCGCGGGTGAGCGCCAGGTGTTCCCAGGTCCAAGCTTCCGTCTCCTGATAACTCGCAAAACCATCGATCTGCGTCGCAACCGGACCTGAGCGGCCGGAGGGCCGCAGGCGCATGTCGACGTGGTAGAGCAAGCCGTGGTTGGTTTGCGCGGTGAGCCCGCTGATCAGACGTTGCGTCAGCCGCGAGAAATATTGCGGCCCGAACAGGCGGCGCGGACCGGTCGATTCCGACAGTTCCGGATCGAAGTCGTAGATCACGATGATATCGAGGTCCGAGCTCGCGGTCATCTCACGTCCGCCGAGCTTGCCAAGCGCGAGGATTGCGATCTGCTGGCCGGCGATGCGGCCGTGCAGGCGCACGAACTGCTCCTCGATCTCGCGCTCGAGCGAGCGGATGAGCGAATCCGCCAGCCGGGCGAAGGCCTCGCCCGCCTGCTCGGCCGACAACGTCCCCGACAGGATGCGCGTCCCGATGAGAAACATCTGCTCCTGCGCGAAGATGCGGATGCGATCGAGAAAGTCCTCGTACGATCTCGCTTGTCGCAGCGAGCGCTCCAGCGCCACCGCAAGCTCCCCTTCTTCCGGCAGCGCGCCGAAGAAGCTCGGGTCGATGACCGCGTCCATGACGTCCGGAGACTGCGCCAGACCATCGGCAAGCCGCGGCGCGGTGCCGAGCACGAGCGCGATCAGTGCGATCAGGTCGGGATTCTGCCGCAGCAGCGAAAACAGCCGTCCGCCGCCGTGTAGCCCGGCGAGAAACCGGTCGAACGCAATGACTGCCGCGTCCGGATCCGCCGAGCGGGCAAAATGCTCCAGCAACAGCGGCACGATTTCCGCGAGCTGGCCGCGCGCGAACTCGCTCTTGAGCGCGCCGTAGCTTCCGGTGCTCCAGCGCCGCACCAGCGCCGACACCTCGAGCGGGCGGCGAAAGCCCATTTGAGCGAGGCGATCGAGCGTCTCGCGATCATCCGCCTCGGATGGAAAAAGCAAGCCGCGGCCGCCAGCCTCGCCGACCGGCGCGTTCTCGAACAAGGTCGCATAGTGGCGCTGCACGTTGCGCAGATGGACGAGCAAGGCCTGCGCGAAAGAGTCACGATCGGCGAAGCCGGCGAAACGGGCAAACCGCTGCAGGTCATCGCGATCGGCCGGCAGGGTGTGGGTCTGCTCATCGGCCACCATTTGCAGGCGGTTCTCGAGGAAACGCAGAAAACGGTAAGCCGCGCCGAGATCGTCGCGCACGTGCCGGTCGATCCAAGCGCCGTCGACGAGCGCGTCGAGCGTCTCCAGCGTCGCCTTGAGGCGCAGCTCGGGATAGCGGCCGCCGGCGATGAGTTGCTGCGTCTGCACGAAGAATTCGATTTCCCGGATGCCACCGCGCCCGAGCTTGATGTTGTGGCCCTCGACCGCGATCTCGTCATGGCCGCGATACGCGTGGATTTGACGCTTCATCGCGTGCACGTCGGCAACCGCCGCGAAGTCGAGATACTTGCGCCAGATGAAGGGTGAAAGCGCGGCGAGCAACGCTTCTCCCGCCGCAAGGTCGCCGGCACAGGGCCGCGCCTTGATCAGTGCGGCGCGTTCCCAATTCTGTCCACGGCTCTCGTAGTAGTCGAGCGAGGCCGCCGTGGAGATGGCGATCTGGGTCGAGGCAGGATCGGGGCGCAGCCGAAGATCGACGCGAAACACGTAGCCGTCGGCGGTACGCTCCTGCAACAATTTCACCAACGCGCGCGTGAGCCGCACGTAGACGGCGGCGGGCTCGGCTCCCGGAACAAGTGCGGCGGGGTCGTAAAAGACGATGAGATCGACGTCGCTCGAATAGTTGAGCTCGCCAGCGCCCATCTTGCCCATGGCGAGCACGATGTAGCCCGAGTTCGCGGCCGGAGTGCCGGGATCGACGACCTTGAGCTTTCCCTGCCGCTGCGCGCCGAGCAGCAGATAATCCACCGTAGCGCCAATGGCTGCGTCGGCAAGCATGGTCTGCAGCTCAAGCACTCGCGTTATCGGCCAAACCCCGCCGATATCGGCGAGCGCGATCAACAGCGCCGCCTCCGCCTTCATGCACCGAAGCAGGCGCATCGCCTCGGCCTCCTCGCGCGTCGCCGCGATCGCCCGCCTTGCCTCGGCGAGAACGTCGGCGAAGCGGCGCTCGGGTTCGGCCTCGATCAACGCGAGTAGCCGCTGCGGTGACGCGCGCACCAGATCCCAGAGATAGGATGAGCCGCCCGCCAGCCCGGTCAGCAGCGCTTCGAGCGCTGGGTTTCCCGCGATAAGGCGCTGCAGCGCGTCGCCGGCGGGCGCATCGGCGATTTCGGCAAGCCAGTCGGTGAGGCGCGCGCGCGCCTCCTCTGCGGCTTCAACGTATGGTGCCGCCGCGATCCGTCGCGCGAGCGAAGCGTCGCTTAAACCGCCCACCGAGATCACACCCGCGTTCGACCGGCTCATGAGCTTGGTCCATACCTTCCCGCAGCACAGTACCGGCATTGACGCGCGAACGGCGCCGCCACTCCAGCTCTGTCAGGAGTTCGGACCGTCAACGCCGCAACCCGGTAAACAGGGATCGGTCCGCGATCACAAGCGCGGCAATGATGGCGACATCGTAGCGGCTTAGGCCGCCGAGGGAACTGCCCCTGCGCGCGGCAGCGATATCACGGTCTTAAGCCCTGGCTTGTTGTCCTCGAGCTTGAGCTCACCGCCGTGGAGGCGGGCGATGGCGGAGGCGAGGCTTAGCCCCAGCCCGGAGCCCGGCTGCGAGCGACTCTGTTCGAGCCGCACGAAACGCTCGACCGCGCGGCTCCGATCGGGTGGCGGAATGCCGCTACCGCTGTCGGCGACGGCAAGCAGAATGCGATCGCCCTCTCCCCTCGCAGTCACCACGATCTCGGCCTCCGCGCCGTTCATCCCGCCGCCGTATTTGATGGCGTTGTCCACCAGATTCGCGAGTGCCTGGCTGATCAGCTCTCGGTTGCCGTGCACAAGAGTGGCCGCGGGCGCTTCGACCTTGAGATGGATGCCCTTGTCGTCGGCGAGCGGCTCGTACAGCTCGCCCACCCCGCGCGCGATCTCGGCCGCATCGAAGTCGATCATTCCGTCGCGCGCCTGGCCCGATTCCGCGCGCGCGATCATGAGCAGCGCGTTGAAGGTGCGGATGAGCGCCTCCGACTCTTCGATCGTGCTCTCGAGCGCCGCCCGATATTGCGATTCGTCCTCGGCGAGACGCAGCGCCTCCTCGCAGCGGTTGCGCAACCTGGTCAGCGGCGTCTTGAGATCATGGGCGATATTGTCGGATACCTCCTTGAGCCCATGCATGAGCGCCTCGATGCGCTCGAGCATGGCATTGAGATTGGTGGCGAGCCGATCGAGTTCGTCGCCCGTGCCGGCAATCGGCAGCCGGCCGGCCAGATCGCCGTCCATGATCTTGCGCGTCGTCTCGGTCATCGCGTCGACGCGCTTGAGAACCCGCCGCGTGACGAAGAAGCCGCCGGCGACACCGAGCACGATAACGATGGCCAACGACCAGCGGCCGGCCGCGAGCACGATGTCGTGCAGGCGTTCGCGCTCTTCGAGATCGCGCCCGACGAGGAGACGGAATCCGGCCGGCAGCTGAAATACCCGAACCAGGGCGTGATGCTCTGCGCCGTCGGGGTCGTCCAGGCGCCGGTAGGCGGTTTCCGTCCAGCCGGCCGTCTCGAGAATGCCGGTGGCCAACGACCCGACATTGCCGGCCAGTCCCTCGCCCGCGCGCGTGGTCACGAGATAAAGGCTCGAGCCCGGCCGGCGCGACCTCGCGTCGACGACAAAAACAAGCCGGCGGATACCCCCCTGGCGGTATTGCTCGGCCAGGCCGGTGATCTCGGCGTCCACCGTCTGCGTGATTTGCTCCGTGATCAGCCGCCGCGTGTTCCACGCGAAATACGCGAGCAGGAACACGGCAAACAGCGCGAACACCGTGAGATAAACCAGCGTCAGCTTGAATGCCGTCGTGCGCAGGAGCTTCCCGAGCGCCGTCATCCGTCACCCCGCGTGTCATCCCGCGCGACGCGGGGATGACACGTCATTTGCTGTCGCGGATCATATATCCCGCGCCGCGAACCGTATGCAGCAGAGCCTGGGCAAAACCTTTATCAATCTTCGAGCGCAACCGCGAGATGTGCACGTCGATCACGTTGGTTTGCGGATCGAAATGGTAGTCCCACACGTTCTCGAGCAGCATCGTGCGGGTCACGACCTGCCCGGCATGCTTCATGAGATATTCGAGCAGCCGGAACTCGCGCGGCTGCAACACGATCTCGTCGCCCGCGCGCGTCACTTGGTGCGACAGCCGGTCGAGCTCCAGATCGCCGACGCGATAAACGGTTTCCTCGCGGCTGCCACGTCGGCGCGCCAACGCCTCGGTGCGCGCGAGCAGCTCGGAAAAGGAATAAGGCTTGGGCAGATAGTCGTCGCCGCCGGCGCGCAAGCCGCGCACTCGATCGTCGACCTGGCCCAACGCCGAGAGAATGAGCGCGGGGGTCTCGATGCCTTTGCTGCGCAGCGTGCCGATCACCGCCAGGCCGTCGAGCTTGGGCAGCATGCGATCGACGATCAACACGTCATACTGACCGTCGAGCGCATGGGCGAGCCCCTCCTCGCCGTCGACTGCGAGGTCGGCGACATGGCCGACCTCGCGGAACGCCTTCACCAGGTAATCGGCGGCATCTCGGTCATCTTCGATGATCAGGAGACGCATGACGAATCGACCGTCTCTCGGATAGGCGACGTCCCTTATGGAAGACGCATGCTGGACTGCAGTAATCATAGCGGCACTATATCAACCTGTCCTGACTTCGGGCTTGGGGAGATTCCCGCAGCCCGAAACGTGCGAGGGGCGGCGAGGGTCGCCCCGCCACCCCTCGACCAACTCCGCCCCGGCGGGGGCGACGGATGCCGGAACGGAGTTGAAGGCTGGGGACGGGCTTTCGCGCCCGTCCCCCCGGGTTCGAACCGCCGGCGGGGGCGACGGATGCCGGCGGTGCGTCCCATTCGCGTTAGGCCTTGCTGAGCGGCATTGCGACGAAGTGCGTCGCGTCGCCGGACTTGACCCGCATGAGGATCGTGCGCTTGCCCTCCGTCTGCGCGTCCTTGAGAGCGCTGCGCACGTCCGACGGATTGGCAACCTTCTTGCCGCCGACTTCGAGAATGACATCGCCGGTTTTGACGCCGTGGTCGGAGGCAAGTCCGCTGGGATCGACATCGGTGACGACCACGCCCTCCGAGCCGCTGCCGGCGACTTGCCCCGCGGGCACGACGGTGAGGCCGAGCCGCGGCACGTCGGTGCCCTCCGGGCTGGAGGACTCCGGCATGTTCGCGCGCGCCTCGCGCTGGTTGGGCAGTTCGCCGAGCGAGATCGAGAACGTCTTCTCCTCGCCCTTGCGCCACACCGTCAGTTTGGCGGTCGAGCCCGGCGCCATGCTGCCGATTTGCTTGGCGAGGTCTCTCGCGTCCTTGACCGGATTGCCATTGACGGCGGTGATGACGTCGCCGGCCATGATGCCCGCCTTGGTGGCGGGACCGTTCGCCTGCGGCTCGGCGACCAGCGCGCCTTGCGGGCTCTTGAGGCCGAGGTTGTCGGCGATCTCCTCCGTGACGGGCTGGATCTGAACGCCGATCCAGCCGCGGGTGACCCTGCCGTTGTCCTTGAGTTGCGCGACGACCGACTTCACGGTCGGAGCAGGGATCGCAAAGGCGATGCCCACCGAGCCTCCCGAGGGGGAGAAGATGGCGGTGTTGACGCCGATCACGTTGCCGTCGACGTCGAAAGTCGGGCCGCCGGAATTGCCTTTGTTGACGGGCGCATCGATCTGAACGAAGTCGTCATAAGGGCCGGCGCCGATATCGCGGCCACGAGCCGAGACGATGCCGGCCGTCACAGTGCCGCCGAGGCCGAACGGATTGCCGACCGCAAGCACCCAGTCGCCGACGCGCGGGGCCTTCTCAGCGAGCCGGACATACGAAAAGTCGCTGCGGCCATCGACCTTGATCAGCGCGATATCGGTGCGCGGATCGGTGCCGATCACCTTGGCGGTGTAAGTCTTGCCGTCATCGACGGTCACCTCGACGGTGTCGGCCTTGTCGACGACGTGGTTATTGGTCACCGCGTAGCCGTCGGCGCTGATGAAGAACCCGGAGCCTTGGCCGGTCACCAGATGCTCGCGCGGAGCACGCCGTTCCTCGGGAGTGGCGCCCTCCGGCAGGCCGAAGCGACGGAAGAAACGCTCGACGTTCGGCGGGAAGGGCATATCGCCCTGGAGGCCCATCATCTTGGGACCGCTCGCGAGCTTGACGCGAACGGAGATGACGGCGGGCTTCACCTTCTCGACGATGTCGGCAAATCCCATCGGGCGCTGGGCACCTTGGGCATAGGCGATCGCGCTGAGCGGGGCGGGCTGCGGGAGCACCCCCGCACTACCGAGCAGCACGGTCGCGCCGAGACCGGCGACGCCGGCCAGCAGAACGAGACGACGCGCGGAGAGGATGCGCGATTTCGGAGCGGGAACGCTCGCAGTCATAAGAGTCACTCCATCGTTTTGTGCGGTGGGGGGCCGAGCAGCACCCCGAGTGCAAACAAGATGGAGATCGCTTCCTTACCGGGCGCTGTCGGGGAAATTAAAACTTGGTAAGGTCGGCGAAGGCAAAGAGCGAAGGCCGTCAGGCACTTAGCCTACTGGGCATGAGCTCATCGCTCGCCGCCGCGCAAGATGTCGGAAAGCCGCGCCGCTTCCGCCGCCGTGAGGCCCTGCTGCCCTTCCGCTGAGGCAGCGGAATTGGTCCGATAGCGGCGCGCGAGCACCAGCACGACGCATCCTCCAATGAGCAGCATCGCCACCGGACCAAGCCACAACACCGCGGTGTGCCAGGAGAACCGCGGCCTGAGCAGCACGAACTCGCCGTAGCGTGCGACCAGAAAGTCGATCACCTGCCGGTCGCTGTCGCCCGCCTGCAATCGTTCACGCACGAGAATGCGCAAGTCGCGCGCGAGCGGCGCTTCCGAATCGTCGATCGACTGGTTTTGGCACACCATGCAGCGCAATTCCTTGGACAGCGCGCGGGCGCGCCCTTCGAGTGCGGCATCCGAAAGCACTTCGTCGGGCTCGACGGCGATCGCGCACGGCACGGCGGCAAACGTGAGCAGCGCAATGATGAGACAGAGCGACCGCATAGCGAACCTACTCCGCCGGCGAGAGGACGGCCTTGTTTCGCGCCGGCCTCGGCGCCCCCACGCGCAGCCGACGATCCGAGAGCGACAGCGCACCGCCGATCACCATCACCACGGCGCCGAGCCAGATGAGCAAAACCAACGCCTTATAATAGAGCCGCACCGCGAGCGAACCGTCGGGATTCGGATCCCCGAGCGACAAATAGAGTTGCGAGACTCCTCGCGTCATCAGCGCGGTCTGGGTGACGACGGTGCCGCGCGAAGGAAAGCTGCGCTTGGCCGGCTCCATCACGCCAATGATGTCGCCGTGGCGCCGCACGGTGAAATGGGCGGCGAGATCGCGGTAGTTCGGCCCCTGGCGCGTGGTCACGCCGTCGAAATGA
>Ga0081540_1001133_pt1 | contig 23567 bp, 25 predicted proteins | sample TabmetS2T1R1_FD_71024 | JGI IMG/M metagenome (GOLD analysis project Ga0081540, IMG submission 71024) | Tabebuia heterophylla rhizosphere microbial communities from the University of Puerto Rico - S2T1R1 | ecosystem: Host-associated > Plants > Roots > Rhizosphere ... | reverse complement strand
CATGCCCTGGAAGAAATTGTAGGACTGGTTGTATTCGCGCACGTGGTCGAGGCAGAAGTGAAAGTACTCGCGCGAGTTCTCGCGGCCCTTCGGCGCGCGGTGCGGGCCCTTGTTCTGGCAGCCGGACCACTCGCACATGATCGCATCTTCCTTGGCGCGCGCCTGCGCCTTCGCGCTCAGCTTGTTAGGCTTGATGCGAATGGAGTCGAAGAACTTTGATGAGTCGATCGGCATGGATAACTTACACTACGCAATGCGAACGGCTGCAAGACTTGACATTGCGAATCCTTCGTATCGCGCCATTGACGAAACAGGGCTACGGACGTAATCCGCGCCCATGAGCACCAAAGACGCTATCATAAACAAGTTGCGTGAAGCTTTCGTGCCGGAAAGCCTCGACGTCACGGACGAATCACATTTGCATGAGGGCCATGCCGGCCACAGGCCGGGCGGCGAAACGCACTTCAGGGTTTATATCGTGTCTCCCTCCTTCGAAGGGAAGAGCCGGATCGAGCGCCACCGCATGATTAATGCGACGCTGTCGGCGGAACTGGCCGGCTCGGTGCACGCGCTTGCCATTCATGCGCAGGCTCCGGGGGAAAAGCGGGGTTAGCCGGTCAAGATCGGCAGAGACGGTGCGCCCGTTTTCATCTATGTAGGGCGAGGCGACCGACGTAGTTCCCGGAATTTCCGGCGGGCAAGGGCCGGCCGGACCTGACATCGGCGCCGATTGACAGGGGCGTTCCCGATGCAAGCCAGGCCTTCATTTCCCAAGGCGCCGTCTCCCGAGGCTCCGTCTCCCAAGCCTCCGTTTCCCAAGGCAGCCTTTCGCCTGATCGCCGCTTTCCTGCTCGCAGCCGGCCTGGCCGGGGCGCCGTCTTCCGCGTCCGCGCAGGGCATGCCGAGCCCCTTCGTGCAGGAGGTGCTGGTCAAGAGCATTCTGGTGACGCTGTCGGATGCGGTGGCCTACGACAACTTCACCGTGCTTCACGCCAAGATCTCCAAGCCCTTTCGCGAGCAGTTTCCGCCCGAGAAGCTGCGCACGGTGTTCAAGGACCTGATCGACAAGCGCGCCGTGTTCGACGCCATCGTAGCCAAGCCGATCGTGCCCGACGGCGAGGCCAAGATCGACGAGAACGGCGTGCTGCGCCTGAAGGGCCGGTTCGAGACCACGCCGAAGCAGGTGAAATACCAGCTCGGCTTCATTCCGTCGGACGGCCTGTGGAAGCTGTCCGCCGTCACCATCGACATCGAATGATCCCAGATCGAATGACTTGCAAGCACCGAGGAATGACCATGCGTACCGCCTTCATCGCCCTTTTCGTTCTCGCCGCCTGCGCGACCGCCCAGGCGACACCGCTGTCGCCGTCGGACAGGGCGGCGCTGCTCAAGGGCACCAACGATTCCTGCCTCGAGAACCAGGTCAAGGATGCCACCAACAAGGCGATGACGGTCGGTCAGTTGCAGACCTATTGCGATTGCTACGCGCGCGCCTTCTCCGATTTCATGCAGGTCGAGGACCTCGACAAGAACAAGGACACGCTGACGCCGGAGACGATGAAGAAGGCCGGCGAGTTCTCGCAGACCTGCGCCGCGAACACGCTGAGGAAGTGAGGCGCTAGAACGACGTCCCCGCCCGCTTCGGCTTGGGCTCCAGCAACTCCGGCTCGCGCGGCACCGGCACGATGCGCAGCGCCGTGATGCGGTTGCGCTCTCTCCGCAGCACGCGGAAGCGGAAGCCGTGGAAAGTGAAGCTCTGGCCGCGATCGGGAATCGAGCGCGCTTCGTGAATGACGAGGCCCGCCACGGTGGTGGCTTCCTCGTCCGGAAGATGCCAGCTCATAACGCGATTGAGGTCGCGGATCGGGACCGAGCCGTCGACCACCACCGAGCCGTCGGGCTGGGTGCGCACGCCGGCGACGACGATGTCATGCTCGTCGGAAATGTCGCCGACGATTTCCTCCAGGATGTCCTCCAGCGTCACCATGCCCTCCACCTCGCCATACTCGTCGACGACGAGGGCGAAGTGGGTCTTGCGGCGGCGGAACGCCTTGAGCTGATCGGAGATCGGCCGCATCTCCGGCACGAACCAGGGCGGCAGCGCGATGCTCGACACGTCGAGCTGTGAGGCATCGCCGTCATTGGCGCGCAGCGCCCGCAGCAGATCCTTGGCGTGCAGCACGCCGACGATATTCTCCGGTTTGTCCCGCCAGAGCGGAATGCGGGTGTATTCGGTGGCGAGCACCTCGCGCACCAGCTCTTCCGACGGCATGTCGGCATTGATCGTCACCATGGCGGTGCGATGAACCATGACGTCGGAGACGGCAAGGTCGCCGAAGCGGAAGACGTTGTGAATGTATTCGGCCTCGCCGCTGGCGATGATGCCGTGCTCGGCGGATTCCTCCACCAGGCCTTCGATTTCCGAATCGGTCAGGATCTCGTGCTGCGAGGATTCCTTGACGCCGAACAGGCGCAGGATGCCGCGCGAGGCATTATTGAGCAGCCAGTTGAGCGGGTAGAACACCAGGTAGGACGCATAGAGCGGATAGGCGATCCACTGCGAGACCGGCACTGGCTGGCGGATCGCAAAGGTCTTCGGCACCTGCTCGCCGATCACGATATGCAGCGAGGAAAACACCAGGAATCCCGCCAGAAACGAGGTGAAGTGCAGGGCATGTTCCGACAGTCCCAGCGGGGTGAGCAGCGGCCCGAGCAGCGCCGAGACCGTCGGCTCGCCGACCCAGCCGAGCCCGAGCGAAGCCATGGTGATGCCGAGCTGGCAGCACGCGAGGTAAGCCTCGATGTTGTCCATCATGCTTTGCAGGAGGTGCGCGCCAAAGCGGTTCTGCTCGACCATGGCCCTGACGCGGAAGCCGCGGCTCTTCACCAGCGCGAACTCGGCCGCGACGTAGAAGGCGTTGGCCGCGAGCAGGAGGATGGCAAGCGTCAGATTGATCGCCACCGAACTCATCGTTGCGTTCTCATCCCGCCAGTTTCTTTTGCAGGAAATCGCGCACCGGCGTGGGCTCCACGTTCGGCGCGATGACGGCGTGGCCGATCGCCTCTAGCAGGATGAAGGTCAGCTTGCCGCGCTTGACCTTCTTGTCCTGCGCCATCAGCGTCATCAGCTGGTCGGCATCCGCAAGGCCCTCCTGCGCAAAGCCCGCGATGTCCTGCAGCTTTGTCGGCAGGCCGACGGCGGCAAGATGGTGCTTGATGCGCGCCGCATCGGCTTGCGAAATCTTGCCGAGCTGGGCGGAAAATTCCGCGGCCAATACCATGCCGACAGCCACGCCCTCACCATGGAACAGGCGGTCGGAGAAGCCGGTCGCCGCTTCCAGCGCATGCCCGAAGGTGTGGCCGAGATTGAGCAGCGCGCGCTCGCCGGTCTCCCGCTCGTCGCGCGCAACGATCGCCGCCTTGGCGCGGCAGGAGGTGGCGATGGCATGCTCGCGCGCCGCCCCGCCGGAGAACACGTCGCCGTGGTTCGTCTCCAGCCAGGCAAAGAAGGCCTCATCGCCGAGCAGGCCGTATTTGGCGACTTCCGCATAGCCGGCGCGGAACTGGCGTGGCGACAGCGTGTCGAGCACCGCGGTATCGGCGATGACCAGGACCGGCTGATGGAACGAGCCGATCAGGTTCTTGCCCTGCGGTGAGTTGATGCCGGTCTTGCCGCCGACGGAGGAATCGACTTGCGCCAGCAGGGACGTCGGCACCTGAACGAAATCGACGCCGCGGCGCAGGATGGCGGCCGCAAAGCCGGCGAGATCGCCGACCACGCCGCCGCCCAGTGCAATGACGAGGTCGTTGCGCTCGATCCTGGCCGCGATCAGCGCCTCGCTGACCTTCTCCAAGCCGGCATAGCTCTTGGAGCCCTCGCCCTCCTCGACCACGATCGACGAAGTGGGGATACCAGCCTGCGCCAGCGACGCCTCGGTCGGCGCCAGCCAGTGTTTTGCCACGGTGAGGTCGGTGACGATGGCCGTGCGCGCACCAGGGCGGAGCGCGGCGATGCGCGCGCCCAGCGTCGGCAGCACGTCACGGCCGATGATGATGTCATAGGCGCGATCGCCAAGCGCGACGTCGACGCTGATGGGATCGGAGTGCTTGATCGGCGCGGTCATGGCGTGATGTCTATCTTGTCCGGCGCGGCGGCGCACAGCTTGGCATGCAGCGCCTCGATGCATTCGTCGACGATCCGGTCATGCGGCACGTCGCGCGACAGGATGGTAAGATCGGCCGTTCCGTAGACCGGCTCGCGCTCGCCGAGCAGGCGGCTGACCGTGCCTTCGGGATCGGCGTTTTGCAGTAGCGGCCGGTCGGAGCGGCGGCGCACCCGCTTCATGATGACGTCAGCATCGGCCTTGAGCCAGATCGACACCGCCTTGTCGCGGACACGGTTGCGCGTCTCCTCGCGCATGAAGGCGCCGCCGCCAGTAGCGATCACGGCCGGGCCGCTGTCGAGCAGCCGCGCGATCACCCGCGCCTCGCCGTCGCGGAAATGCGGCTCGCCGTGGGTCTCGAAGATGTCGGGAATCGACATGCCCGCCGCGGTCTCGATTTCGCTGTCGGCATCGAGAAAGGGCAGCCGCAGCCGCGCCGCAATGCGCCGGCCGATGGTCGACTTGCCGGCGCCCATCATGCCGATCAGGACGACGCTACGCTTGCCCAGCGCCGCGGTGATCTCGGCATCCAGGTTCAGGCTTTCGGGCGCCGGTGAGGCGGTTTCGGGCATCAAGGTCTCGTATCGCGAAATTGCCGCGTTTGGCGCCACCTATACTACCCTCGCCCAAGGCCATGCCAGAGACTCTTGCAAGGAATGGGCGAAACATGCTGGTAAGGCCGCACCCGGCCCGCCCGGCATGATTTGATGGTTAATTGCGGCCTGAGACCCCTGTTATGCCCAGTCTGTTCCGTTTCCTGACGGTTGTCGGCATCATCGCCGGGATCGGCTATGGCGTGGTCTTTGCGCTGGCGAATTTCGTCAATCCCAAGCCGCGGGAGATGACCGTCACCATCCCACCAGACAGGTTCCTAAAGAAATAGGGATTAGGATCGGGGGATGCGCGCAAAGCCCTCAGATGTGAAACTGATCACCCTGTTCCTCGACATGCTCGCGGCCGAACAGGGCGCCGGCGACAATACGCTGCAGGCCTACCGCCGCGATCTCACCGATTTCTCCGAGTTCCTGGGCCATGCCGGCGTCACCTTCGTGACGACAGATACGCAAAGGCTGCGCGACTATCTCGCCGACCTCGACACCCGCGGCTTCAAGTCCTCGAGCGTGGCACGGCGGCTGTCGGCGATCCGGCACTTGTTCCGCTTCGCGCTCAACGAACGCATCCGTACTGACGATCCGGCCGCGATCCTGTCCGGCCCCAAGCGCGGCCGCGGCCTGCCGAAGGTACTGTCGATTGCGGATGTCGATCGCATGCTGACCAAGGCGCGCGCGCTGGCGGAAGCGGCGGATGCCGCGAGCCTGCAGCGCGTGCGCGCGCTGCGACTCTATTGCCTGCTCGAAGTGCTCTACGCCACGGGCCTGCGCGTCTCCGAACTGGTGTCGCTGCCGCTGTCGGCCTCGCGGCGCGATGCGCGCATGATCGTGGTGCGCGGCAAGGGCGACAAGGAGAGGCTGGTACCGCTCAACGACGCTTCGCGGCAAGCGATGGCCGATTATCTCGCCGCCATGCAGGCGCTGACATCGACCAGGAAGAAAAGCCTCGCCAGCGCGAAATGGCTGTTCCCGTCCTTCGGCGAGAGCGGCCATTTGACCCGGCAGCATTTTGCCCGCGACCTGAAAGAACTTGCCGCCGCCGCCGGCCTCGCGCCGCGGCTGGTCTCGCCGCATGTGCTGCGCCACGCCTTCGCCAGCCACCTGCTGCACAACGGCGCCGATCTGCGCATCGTCCAGACCCTGCTCGGCCATACCGACATCTCGACGACGCAGATCTATACCCACGTGGTGGAGGAGCGGCTCAAGAGCCTGGTGCGCGACCTGCATCCGCTGGCGGAGAAATAACTATTTGAGATTTGCCAGATAGTGCGAGAGCGCGACGATCTCTTCCTCGTGCAAGGGAAACGCGATCTCCGCCATCGCGGCCTGCGCGCCCGCGCGCTGGCCGGTCTTGTAATCGCGCAGCGCCTTCAGCAGATAGTCCTCGCGCTGGCCGGCCAGGCGAGCCACGCCCTTGGTGCCGGCATAATTGTCCAGATGGCATGATCCACAGCGCCGGCCGGCCGCGGACTGCGCGCCCTTCTTCGATAACTCCGGATCGTCATCCGGCTTGTCGTTCTTCGGAGGCGGCAGCGAAGCAAAATAGGCGCCGAGATTGCGGATGTCCTCGTTGGTGATCTCCTGGACGATCGGCTGCATCTGCTCGTTCTTGCGCGAGCCGGCGCGGAAATAGACCAGCTGCCACTGGATGAATTGGTCGGGCTGCCCGGCGAGCGATGGCATGTTCTCCATCTGCGAAATGCCGTTCTCGCCATGGCAGCCGACGCAAAGTTCGGCCTTCTCCTTGCCGGCCGCGATGTCGGCGGCATCGGCGGGCATCGCCCCAAGCGCCAGAGCGGCGAAGGCTGCAAACCAAACGAACCATCTAGGCATTATCGTTCCCAATCAAACGCAAGAGGCCGCGGCTGCTCTTTCAAGCAACCGCGGCCTGCGTTGGTTCCCTCGCCTACTTGCTGTAGCTGATGCGATAGATCGCACCGGCCCAGTCGTCGGATACGAGGATCGAGCCGTCCTTGGCGATCACGACGTCATTGGGACGGCCGAGGTAGTTCTTGTCGCCGTCGATCCAGCCTTCGGCAAGGATCTCCTGCTTGGCATCCTTGCCGTCAGGCCCGACGATCACGCGTTTGATGCGGGCGCCCTGGTACTTGTGACGGTTCCATGAGCCATGCTCGGCGATCAGGATGTTGTTCTTGTACTCGGGCGGGAACATGTCGCCGGTATAGAACTTCATGCCGAGCGGGGCGACGTGCGCGCCGAGCTTGGCGGCCGGTGGCGTGAACTCCTCGCACTTGTGCCCCATCGCGAATTTTGGATCGGGCATGTCACCCTGGTGGCAATAGGGATAGCCGAAGTGTTCGCCGATCTTGCTGATCATGTTGAGCTTGTCGCTCGGCATGTCGTCGCTGATCCAGTCACGGGCATTTTCCGTGAACCAGTAGCGGCCGGTACGCGGATCGACGTCGCCGCCGACGCTGTTGCGGACGCCAAGCGCCCAGATTTCCGCGTTGCCGGTCTTGGGATCGACGCGGCGGACCTGCGACACGCTGGTCGGCGGAATGCCGATGTTGAAGGGCGGGCCGAACGGCAGATAGAACCAGCCGTCCTTGTCGACCGCGATATATTTCCAGCCATGCGCGACATAGGAAGGCATGTCGTCATAGACCACCTTGCCCTTGCCGAGATTGTCGATATTGGCCTCGGCATTCTCGAACTTGTACAGCTTGTCGATATCGACGACGTAGAGCGCACCGTCCTGGAAGGCCAGACCCGTGGGCATCTTCAGCCCCTTGATCACGGTCTTGACCTCGCGCTTGCCGCCCTTGTCCGTGATGGCATAGACGTTGCCGAGGTCGAACGTGCCGACGAACAACGTGCCCTTGTCGCCCCAGGCCATTTGACGCGCCTGCAGCACACTCGGCGCCCAGACCTCGATCTTGAAGCCGGGCTGCAGCTTGATCTTCTTCATCATGGCGGCGAGTTCGGCCTCCGAGGCGCCGGTCGGCGGTCCCGAAGGCGGTGCCTGACCCTTCTGCGCCTCGGTCTCGTCGCCGAGGAACCAGTCCGGCGGCGGATTTTTCCAGAAGTCCGGCGTGCCGGACTCATATTTCTTCAGCGCCCTTTCCTGCGCCGTGGCCGGACCGGCCATGGCGACCGCGAAGGTCGCCGCAAGCGCAATAACACATCCATGGATAACCGATTTCATCGCGTCACTCCCCTAAGCCGCCGAGCGGTTGGCGTTATTGTTTTGAAGTCGAGAGGCGAAACGTCAGTGGGTCTGCCTGTCACTCAGACCGCAAAAGCCTATCACATCCCCCGCGCGTGAGAAGCGTGCGACTCGCCTCTCGACGCGCGACGATCATGAGATCGGATCGAGTTGTCGCGATGCAGTTCGCTTTGAGACAACTTTGTGATTTGCGCATTGCAGCGCAATATCGCGATGAAGCTAACGGCAGGGAGTGGGCGCGCTTCCACACGCGCCGAAGCGTCCTCGCGACCTGCCTGCGCGTCTATCGCCGGGTCACCGTCAATTTCGCCGGGGCGGCGCCCTTATTCCTCCGATAGAACAAGTCGTACAACCCGGGGATGCCGATCACGGCGTCATTGACGAAGATGAAGAGCTCGCCTTTGCGGGTCGGCTTGATCCTGGTTTCGATGACGTAATCTTCGGGATCGGGCTCGACAAAATCCTCCTCGCCGCCGACGCCGCCGTATCGCAATACGATGCGGAACCAGTCTTGCGTCAATTCGCGGCGCAGTGGGACGAACGGAGCAAGCAGGAGCCGGTGGTACCACGCCGGCTGAGTGGTCGGGGAGAAGCCGCCGACGGGAATCTGGATGCCCAGCCAGTTGGTCCACGACTCCCGTGAAGCAGCCTCGATCTTGATGTCATATCTGGCCCCGCTGCTTTCGACCTTAATTCCGGTCGCCTTGCAGAGGTCCGACGGCATGAACTCAATGGTGCGGCTCGCGCCCTTGGCTAGGGGTTCGGTGCTTTTGCTTTCCGGACAGGTGAACCCGGCAACATCCTGGACATTGTAGAGCAGGTGGCTCGTCAGGCAGAGCGCCAGATAGACGAGCAGCAAGGCGAACAAGGCCGGCGCCCAGCTGTATTTGAGCTTCTGATGGAGGGCGGTGTAACCGGGACTGCTGCGCAGCCGGTAGATGAAGTTGTTAGGCAGCCCCGCGGGTGCGTTGGGAGCACCGCACCAGATCGTGCCCATGCGCACCGAGATGCGCCAGGCGATACGCATTCCCCACAGGGTGAAGAAGGTCACAAGTCCGACGAGCAGCAGGAAGGAGAACGGCGCGCGGGCATAGCCGTCGATCCAGGTCGAGGCGAAGCTGGGCAGCAGGCCGCCCACCACGCGGATGAGATCCGAGACCCAGCGGATCGGGCTGGTGAACTCGTCCTCGCGCGTGGCGGAGCTGACCAGCGGAAACGCCAGCAGCCAAGTAGTGGCGGCGACGGTGGCAAAATAGACGAGGCGGCGCTTCCAGATTTCGTTCCAGACATGCTCCTGCGCTTCCGCGCGCGCCTTGGCTTTGTCCTCGTTCTCAACGCCGAACTGCGAGGGTGTCAGAATCGCGCCATCGCCCGCACGGACAACGTCATAAACCGCAGGCAAACCCACCGGCGCGTAGGCATGCGCGCGGTTTTCGATGCGATGAAACGCAGTTTCGTGGATCTTCGGCCGCCAGATCTCGACCCTGTCCTCGCCATTGCCTTTCTTGGCGTAGCTGGCGTTGCACAGCTGTTGCAGCTTGCGCGGCCCGTAGCGGTAATAGGAGCCGAGGCCGGCGCGGGGATCGTAGATGCGGCCGTCCTTGTCGCACCGGGAGGTCGCGTTCTTGAACGTATCTGGATCGGCCACCGGAGCCGGCGGCCTGGCGACGTCGGATTTGAACTTCAGCCCGCAGCGCTGCGCCTCGGTGATCATCCAGACGAAGGGAATATAGGCCAGCGAATCGTCGGGATAGCCGCCGCCGATGTTGGAGTGGACGCCCGCGAACCAGACCTGGCTGAGCTGCTCGTCCTTGATGAAGCGTTCGCTGTCCGTATTGGGCACCACGTCGCCCTCGTTCCAAAGCTCCGGATGGAACGTGGTCCGCTCCTCGTCCAGCGCCAGCGCCTGGCAGGCGCGCGTCACCCGGTCGCGTGCAAGCGTGTGGTTGGGAAGCTCGAGCGGCCAGATGAAGCGGCTGATGCCGCGCGTCATCTCGTCCAGCGGCGCGCCGTAGGCGGCAACGGTATCCCAGACGCCGACGAAATGGATCCTCGGCACCCGCCGGTTTTTGTTCTTGTCGTAGTCGTCGCGGACGAAAAAATCGCGGATCGCCCGAAAGATTTTCTCGACGCCAAAGACCGTGTGATAGCGCTCGCGCCGGTATTGGCGATAGGCCGCGCGGGCCCTCTCGGTCAGCTCCTTCTCGTTTCGCGCGGTGACGAGGCCCTGGTTGATGATCAGCCCCATGACCACGCGGATGGTGAAGGCGCCGCGGCTGAAGCCGAAGCCGAAGATGCGATCGCTGTCGTCGCGATAGTTGCGGCAGGCGAACTTGTAGATGTCGATGACATTGCGCTTGAGGCCGAAGCCGAAGGCGCCGCCGAGGATCGCCCACGGCTTGAACGAGGACGTCCCGACGCCATCGTCGTAGAAGGCGACCTGATCGCTGCCCGACAGATCGAGTGCCTCGAACGTGCGCCAGACGTTGGTTCGCCATACCTTCGCGGCGGAATTTCCTGTGCCATCGGACAAGAGAACGATGTTGCGGGCCATGGCGCGCTCCCCCGTGATGTCAGCTATGCATGCAATCTCCGGTGTTAGAGCATCGCACGCACCAGCCTTCCAGAAATGCAATCTGGTTCACAGTGGAATCGAAAAGTATTGAGCCGCCGGATGGCCGCTTGGCGGAAAAGTCCTTAAGGCCTGCCCATGCCGCGGCTTTCGATCGCGGCAGATGCGGCCGGACCCTTCAGGTAGTCGATCCACGCCTGCGCCGCCTTGGGATCGCCTGATGTCGCCGACAGGCCGGCGGCGTAGACCGTGTAGTTCTGGATTTCTTCCGGCAGGGGTCCTGCGAGCGTCACGCCCTTCACGGGCAATATCTCGCTGATCTGGTGGATGGCGATCTCCGCTTCGCCCTTCGCCACCTTCTCGGCGACATAGCCGCCCGCCTGCAGGCGCTCCTTTGGCTTGATCTCATCGGCAATGCCGAGCTTCTTGAGCAGCCCGGCCACATAGATCCCGCTCGAACCACCGGAGGCCGGATCGATATAGGCAACGGTGGTGGCCGAAAGCAGCGCGCGCTTGAAGGCATCGACCGAGCTCAGGTCCGGCTTCGGCGCGCCGTCCTTGACGGCAACGCCGACGCCCACCCTGGCGATCGCGACACGGCTGCCGTCGACCACCTTGCCCTTTCCGATCAGGCTGTCGATCGCGCTCGGCGTGATGATCGCCATGTCGAAGGCTTCGCCGGCCTCAATCCGCTTCAAAAGTCCTCCGGCGGTATCGTTATCGACCACGAGGCGGTGCCCGCTCGCAGCCTCAAAGCCGCTTTGCAGCGCCAGCACCACCGACTTCATGGCGCCCGCGGTCAAAACCTTGATCTCGGCCGCGGCAGCCGTACCCGGTTGCAGCAGGAGCGCGCCGGCAACCAGGGTGATCGCGAGGAGAGAACGCTTGGTCATAGGCATCCTCCTTGTGGAGTTTAGGCGCGCCTGTTCAGCCAAGCGCTACTTCGGCGCATGCCTTCGGCTCAAGCGTTGGGATCGCTGGCATTTGGGAAAAACAACTGCTGGCCGCCGATTTTGTATTCGGCGATGGCTTTCTGACCGTCCGGCGATATCAGCCAGTCTATGAAGGCTTGCCCGTACTCCTTCTTCACGTGCGTGTGTTTCAGCGGGTTTACCAGCATGACGCCGTACTGATTGAAGAGCCGCTTGTCGCCCTCGACCACGATCGCAAGGTCGCCGCGATTCTTGAATGAAAGCCATGTGCCCCGATCCGCGAGGACATAGGCGTTGGATGCTGCCGCGGTATTCAGTGCGGCGCCCATACCTTGACCGATCTCCTTGTACCATGGGCCCTTCGCAGCGTTGATGTCGATGCCGGCAAGGCTCCAAAGCTGGAGTTCCGCCTGATGGGTACCGGATTTGTCGCCGCGCGAAATGAAGGGCATGCCTTTGGCTTTGATCGCGTTCAGCGCGGCCGCGATGTCAGCCGAACCTTTGATTCCCGCCGGGTCAGAGCTGGGGCCAATCAGCACGAAGTCGTTGTACATGACGGGGTAGCGTTTTGTGGCCCATCCTTCGGAAATGAACTTTTCCTCGGCGGGTTTGGCATGGACAAAGACGACATCGGCATCGCCGCGCCGGCCGGTATCAAGCGCTTGTCCGGTGCCTTGCGACACGACTCTGACCTCGATGCCGGTCTTGGCCTTGAACAGCGGGAGGATATGTCCAAACAGTCCGGAATCTTGAGTCGAGGTCGTCGACGCGACGACAATTGACTTGTCTTGGGCCGCGGCCGGCGTCGCGACCCAGAGGCCGGCTGCGATGATGGCAATCAAGGCTCGGACAAGCATGGTACTCTCCCTAAAATCCACTCATACGAGAAGTTCCCCGGCGAGGAAGCGTCGTGCAGCGTTCGATTGCGGGGCCGTAAAAAACGACTGCGCATCGCCGGTCTCGACGATGCTGCCACGGTGCAGCATGACGATATTCCCCGCAAGCCGTCGTGCCTGAGCAAGATCATGCGTGGTCATGACGATCTTGATGCCTTGCGAGGCCACTTCCCGAATGAGGTCCTCGATACTCTTCGTCGCCGCAGGATCAAGGCTGGCAGCGGGCTCGTCGAGGAACAGCACTTCCGGCTCACGTGCGAGCGCACGAGCGAATCCAAGCCGTTGCTGCTCACCTCCCGAAAGACGGCGGGCGGGCCGGTCTTCAAACGCCGCGAGGCCGACCAGGCGCAAAAGCTCGGACACTCGATTTTGCCGGACAGTTGCGGCTCCGTGCATCGCGTATCGAATATTGGCGCCAGCGGTCCGGCGCAGCATAACGGGTCGCTGAAACAGAATGGCGCGGCGCTCAGGCGGGACGTCGGAGCGACCGCCCCACGTTACTTGCCCACCCGTCGGCGCGAGCAATCCCATGGCTACGCGCAGTAACGTCGTCTTGCCTGATCCGTTGGGACCGATCAGCACTGTCGGGTCGCCTCCCGACAAAGTCATCTCGACGTCCTTCAGAATTGTCACGCTACCGGTCGCGACGGTAACTCGGGCAAAATGAATGGGGAGGTCGGATTGCGGCGCGCGCATTGTCAGGCTGCCATGCGTTCGCCCGCGCGCCGGACCATCCAGGCGAGCGCATTCACCACCGTCACGATCACGATCAAGATGATGCCCAGACCAACTGCCAGCGGCAGGTCTCCTTTTGAAGTCTCGAGCGCAATGGCTGTGGTCATCGTTCGGGTGTAGTTGTCGATATTGCCGCCCACGACAATGATGGCGCCAACCTCGGCGGCGGCGCGCCCGAATCCGGCCAGAAGCGCCGTAAGCAGGCTAAAGCGGGCGTCCCAAAGCAAGGTTGCGATCCTTCGGAGCGGGCCAATATTCATGGCCCTGAGTTCGTCCCGATATTCGAACCAGAGGTCTTCAATGGTCTGGCGCGATAGCGCCGCTATGATCGGAGTGACCAGGAGGGTCTGGGCGATCACCATCGCAGCGGGTGTAAAAAGGATACCCCAGGAGCCCAGCGGGCCCGAGCGCGAGAGCAACAAGAATACCACCAGACCGGCCACGACGGGCGGCAAACCCATCAGAGCATTGAGCACCACGATAACAAGCTGACGGCCTCTGAAGTCAGTGAGGGCAAGCGCCGCACCAAGCGGAAAACCAACGACGGCAGCGAGCAGGACAGCCGACAGGCTGACCAGCAGCGATAACCGAACAATCGCAAAAAGTGTCGGATCGGCGTTCAGGATGAGTTGCAATGCGGATGAGCTGCCCGACACCGTGTCATCACTCCGCCAACGGGGCATTCTCCCCGCAAGGAGCGCCAAGTCTTTGCGCTTGTTCGGAGAGATTGGAGCGGGCGAAGGGGCTCGAACCCTCGACCCCGACCTTGGCAAGGTTAAGCTGTTGGGTACCAAGCGGTAACCACGCGTAAAGATCCATTTTGCCACACCTCTGAAAAGGCGACACAATCCGGTCTCAAGGAGTACGGACGCGTCGCACCGAGTAAGGCGGCCCCGCACTCCCCCAGCACTCCCCGGGGGAGCGAGAAATGAAGAGCCTGAACCGGAAAAGACTGACCCAACTTGGAATAGACCGTTTGCGCTATGACGAAAAGCTGGCGCCCCCGAGCGGCCGGATCGAGGTCGAGGATGAAGCCTGCCCAGGGCTGATGCTCCGGATCTCGCGGCGCAACGTGAAGTCCTTCAGCGTGATCTACCGGGTCCTTGGCGAGGGCGGCACCAGCCCGGTCGGGCGGCTTTTAACGGGCAAGCAGCACCGAATCACCTTGGGGGCTACGCCGCCCCTGGAACTCACAACAGCGCGCCGGCAGGCCCGGGAAATCCTCCAGGCCGCCACCGAGGGCCGCGACCTCCGGATCGAACGCCGGGAGAACAACCTGATTCGCTCGGTGAATACGTTCGAGGCGGTATTCGCCCGCTTTATGGAAATCGAGATCGTTCCGAACGTCGGCGCCTGGCGAAACGTGGACGGGGTGCTCCGCCGCCACGCCCTGCCCCGGTGGGCAAAGACCCCCGTGCAAGACCTCCGCCGCTCCCATGTGCATGAACTGATGGACGAACTGGTTCAGAGCGGCCGGCATGGGGTGGCCCGGGAGGTACGAAAACACCTTTCACGCTTTTTCAACTGGGCGGTCGACCGAGAGATCATTGGCGACAATCCGATTCACGGGTTCAAGCGCGGGGACCTGCAGAACACCGAGGAAGCTGGACGGGCGCTTGAAGACGATGAGATCCGTTGGGTCTGGCACGCCAGTGGCGCGCTCGGCTACCCGTTCGGGCCCTTGTACCGCCTGCTGCTGCTGACCGGCCAGCGACGAACGGAGTGGGCAGCGTCGCGGCGGTCCGAGATCAATGCTGACAAGGGCTGGCTGGAAATTCCAAAGGACCGTTACAAGGGCGACCGCGACCACATTGTCCCCATGGGAACGCAGGCTTGGTCGACTTTTGAGCAGCTCCCCGTGTGGCCGGGCAACGATTACTTCCTGTTCTCAACGCGCAGCGGCAAGGTACCGATCTCCGGCTTCTCTAAGGGAAAAGTCCGACTCGATCAGGAAATAATCAAGCTGGTTGCCGCCGAACGGCCCGGCACAACGCTTGCGCCTTTCCGCGTTCACGACCTCCGCGTCACATGTGAGACCAGACTAGCTCGCCTTGGCTTCAACCAGGATGTTCGTGATGCCGTCATTGGACACGCGAAAGCCGGCCTTCAGAAGACCTACAACAAATACGACTACCTAGCCGAGAAACATGCCGCCGTGACGGCATACGAATCACACATCGAAAGTTTGGTGAAATGAGCAAGTTTACGATCGAGGACGCTCGCCGGCTTGCGGCTCTCACATTCAGGTATCGGCCGCAAGACTTTGATACCCCAGATGCACAAATCGAAGCGGGCAAGGCAGATCGACCGCTTCTTGGGAAGGAAGACAAACTTCTTGCAGCCCTTCAGGCCGGAGAGCAGCGGTACAACGATTGCTACGAAGAAGTTGAAACCATCAAAGCCTTGAGAAAGTCAGATAAAGAGCTACCAGCTCGCTGCGCGACGCTGGCAGCACAACTCTCGGATATCCAAGGAAACTTAAACCGTCTCGATGACGTGTCGCGCGACGAACTCGATTCGATCGCTCAGGGGCTGGGCTCCAGTGCGGCAGAAATGCACACGCGAATTGATGATCTGCTAGCATGGCTGCGCGAGGCAGCGATGGACGACGTTAACACCGCGCCGAGGAAAGTAGGCAGGAAGAAGGGAAGTATTGTTCGCCTGGCTTTGGGGGAATTCGCAAAGGAAATTCGAGCATTCTTGATTTCCGACGAAGTCCGAATGCAGTTTGGCTATCAAGTCGATGAATCAGATGCCACTAAGCTAATGAGCCCAGCCGCTCGCTTGCTCTTTGAAGCGTCTCGATACCTAGAGCCCGGCGTCGACTCGGCCGACGTCAAAGCGGTGATGGCTGCGGTCAGACGTAATGCTGAGTTCCAAGAAGAGTTTCACGGGGATCCGGCGGTTGATGCTCTCACCGAATAATTGTTCGCCTACTTGCTGGAAATTCATTCTGTCGCATTGAATTTCTGACTCGTGCAACTTGCCGACTAAACCGACTATTTGGCTGCTCCTACAAACGAAAGGAGCAGCACATGCGCTTGTTGAGAGTTAACGAAGTCGTCCGGATGGTCGGCTTCTCCAAAGCTACACTGTACCGCCGGATCAGGGGCGGGACCTTCCCCAAACCCATTGCCCTCGGTGTACAAACGAGCGCCTTCCTGGAAGGTGAAATTCTGGATTGGGTAAGCGCGCAAGCTGCGCAGCGACGCGGCTATTGCAGATCCGCAATCAGCATTTCGGCGATGTCTACCAAGTCGCGGGGAGGCCGAAATGTCTGAGGCAAACAACCTATTCCCGCAGCCCGACTCCGAGTCCGCTATCAGGTTCTTGCAGATGTTTGAGCCGGAAGGGCCTTGGGTGCTCACTGCTGAACCTCCTTATATGAACGAGAATCAAGAGCTCACCGACATACCTTCCTATCTCAATGAGCACCTCACGCGTACATTTCATCCGCATGAGGCGAACCTTCTCAAGGAGTGGCTTGATCGATGGAACGGCCGCATTAACCTTTGTTTCCAAGTGAACCGCGCCGTGACGGATTCCAATGGAAAGGCCAGGCGCCGCGAAATCGATCAGGTGCGCTGGCTTTACGCGAACGTTTTTCTTCGCGGGGGCGAGCCGGTTGAAGAGGAGCAACAGCGCATCCGTGGTCTGCTGGCGGAAAGGCGCCCGACTGAAGTTCCTGCACCGACGGCAATCATATTTTCGGGACGCGGTTTTCAGGTTTTGTGGCGGCTGAATGAGCCGATCGTTGTTGACGGATCGCTCACGGCCTACCGTGCTTCTCGTTACAACCTAGCACTAGAGTGGGCCCTGCAAGGCGACAACTGCAATAACATCGATTGGTCCGCGCGTTTGCCCGGAACGATTAACATTCCGAACGATCTCCGTCGGCGCGAGAGACGTCCAGCCGCACTTGTAAGACTCATCTCGTTTGATGATTCGCGGCGCTATCAACTCTCCGCATTCACTCCGGCTCCGCCTCCCCCTCGTCAGTGGGCCAGCTCTGGGTCACGGGGAGGCCGGAATGTCTGACGCGATCAACGTGTTTCCGCAACCCGATACCGAAGCTGCTATCAAGTTCTTGCAGATGTTCGAGCCAGAGGGGCCTTGGGTCCTTACCGCCATCCCGCCACATCGGAAAGGCATCCAAACACGCACTTTCCATCCGCATAGTATCGACATGCTCAAGGAATGGCTCACGCAACGGAATGGTTTTGACAACCTTTATTTTCACGTTAATCGCCCGCTCAGAGATCTCGATAAGAAGGCCGAACGGGAGGACATCAAGGAGGTGCGTTGGCTGCACGTTGATATTGATCCGCGGGCTGGCGAGCCTGTCGATGAGGAGCAACGACGAATTCTTGCAACGTTGACCGAAAAGCGTCCGGCGGAAATTCCGGCGCCCAACTTGATCATTTTCTCCGGCGGAGGATTTCAAGCCTTTTGGCGATTGGAAATTCCTATAGTCATCGATGGACAGCTTGAGGCCGCCGAAGCAGCGGCCCTGTACAACGTGGCTCTCGAGCACGTTTTCCATGGGGACAATTGCCACAATATCGATCGCATCATGCGATTGCCTGGAACTGTAAACATCCCTGACGAACGCAAGCGCCTGAAAGGCCGGGCTCCGGCACTCGCCAGTGTAATTCAATTCGATGAGGCAAGAGGCTATGCTCTTGCCGCCTTTAAGCCGGCTAGTCCGGCTCGAAGCGATCAGTCTGCCGCACTTGGTCGGCCCGGACAGTCGAGCAATTCCGTACAAATCGGAGGGAATCTCCGACGCATTGTTGATATCGCCGAGCTAGATGAGTGGGGCGTACCCGATCGCGTTAAGGTAATCATCGGCCAGGGTAAACACCCTGATGAGCCCAAGCTCAACGACAACAGTCGCTCTGCCTGGCTGTTCGTTGCCGTCTGCAGTTTGGTTCGTCAAAACGTTCCGGATGATGTGATCTTTTCGTTGCTTACTGATCCTGACTGGGCGATTTCCGAAAGCGTGCGCGACAAGGGATCTAGTGCTGAAAAATACGCAATCCGGCAAATCGAGCGTGCCAAAGAGGAAGTCATCAGTCCGGAATTGCGATTCTTAAATGAGAAACACTTCGTTATCGAAAATGATGCGGGAAAGTGCCGAGTGGCCGAATGGGTGCCCTCTGATGGAGATGGCAGAGAGCAGTTGTCGATGCAATCATTCGAAGACTTCCGCAATCGATACATGAACAAGCAGGTTCCAGTCGGAAAGGATACGAGGGGTAATCCGAGCTTCAAGCCCCTCGGTAGGTTTTGGCTCGAACATGAGATGCGAAGGCAATTTCGCGGTTTGATTTTTCGACCTGGCAAGCAACAGGTAACGCACGGGTTCTTGAACCTTTGGCGTGGATACGGCGTGGAGCCGAAACCGGGCGATTGGTCGCTGATGCGAGAACACGTGGTTTCGATATTGGCGCACGAGGATCAAAGCTCGGCTGAGTACATACTCAACTGGGCTGCATGGGCCGTGCAAAACCCTGATCAGCCTGCTGAAGTCGCACTTGTTTTCAAAGGTGGACAGGGAACCGGCAAATCAACGTTTGGGGGCGCTATGCGTGCTCTCTTCGGGCAGCATGGGCTCCAAGTGGTGACACCAAGTCAGTTCGCCGGCAGATTCAATGCGCATATGCGAGACGTCTGTCTGCTTTTCGCAGATGAAGCTGTGCGTCCTGACGACAAGTCTGCGCGAGGCATTCTGAAAGCCCTACTCACCGAAAGGAACCTTCCCATGGAAGGCAAGGGGCGCGACATCGTGCAGATGGTGAATTACGCCAAGGTCATTATGGCTTCGAACGACGAGTGGGTGGTCCCGGCCGAACTTGACGACCGTCGGTTTGCGGTTTTCAGAGTATCCGAGGCCCGCAAACAAGACGCGTCCTACTTTGACGCTCTGAACGCAGAGCGCAGAGCTGGAGGCTTGCAAGCTATGCTGCACGATTTGCTGGAACGTCCTCTCGACGACTGGCACCCCAGAGTAAACATACCGCGGACGGCCGAAAAGGATATTCAAAAGACAGCATCGCTGACGAACCTCGAGAAGTTCTTCCTCGACTGCCTGCTTCAAGGCGTAATACCGGTTGGGCGGTGGGTGAGCGAGACGGAGCCCTTCGTTGCGACATCGGAGCTGACTGCAATTGCACAGCAGCGGCTGCGAAGAGATGAGATCACTTGGAACGCTGTCAATGGTCTCATGAAAAGGTTAGGATTCAAGAAAGTCGACAACGCGAGGCCACGAGGCTTCGTCTTGCCGGAGCTCAAGCTTGCGAGAGAGGCTTGGTGTCGGGTGTTCACCAACATCGCATGGGACGACACTGGAGAATGGTCGGCATTGGACGTTTCGAAATTGCCGTTCGATTCCCCATTCTAAGGTAGAGCGACAGCCGACTTACCGGCTACCGACCCAAGAAAAAATCGCCAGGCTAGGGGCAACCGCTGTCTACCTCTTGTTGATTCATGGTCGGTTAAGTCGGTAAGTCGGAATTCCATATAGAATTGAGGAGAATATCTAAATCCGACTTTAGCAATTCAGTCGGTCTAGTCGGTCACACCGATGATGCGCGGTTTCTCCCGTGTAACACTTTCCCCGTAGGGAAGTGCGATCGAAAGCCGATTCATCGGCGAACGAGAAATGCCCGGCTAAACAAAGCTTTAGACCGGAATCTGCGCCCCCCAACGCTACTTTTGCTGCTCAAAAAATGATTCTGCGAGAATTCAGGCTTAAGGAGACTCTAAAAATTCGATGGTTCAACTGGGCTTTAGTAGTCCGCCAAAGCGGCGAGGCTTTTGCTCACGATCCTCTCGCGCCTATCAATTGGAGCGTATACGCGCGCGCGCGAGCGTGCTCCTCTCAAGGTTAGGGTCGGTGCCAAATATGATTGAATTCTAAGGCTATAAGGTCGAAAGCATTTCCGGTGGGGGAGCACCAGGGGACGCGAAGTATTAGCCGAGAGAATTCGGGCCTCCGGATTGGCCGCTCAGACGCAGAGTTCGGGTCGTTAAGCCACGTCCGCTCTACTCTCAAAAGCAGACCTCGTTCGCTCGTCTGCGCACGTCGGCTAAGGGCCATGAGCAGACGTCGGCCATCTCCTGCGAAATGCTCCTGCGTGCCGTGCCTACCGGATCGTCCGACTCACACGACCTTGCCGGGATTCATGATGTCGTCCGGATCAAAAGCTCGTTTGAGCGTACGCATCATCCCGACCGCGGCTTCTCCATACTCAGGTACGAGAAATTGCCTTTTACCTCCGCCAATGCCGTGCTCGCCGGTGCATGTGCCGTCAGCCGCAATGGCCAGTTCCGCTAGCCGATTAATAAACGACTTTGCGCGGTCGACTTCGTCCGCATTATCCATCATCACCATCACGCCAGCATGGAAATTTCCATCGCCCACGTGACCGACGATTGGGGCAATCAGCCCAGCTTGTTCGATCTCCTGCTTGGCGGCTGCGACGCATTCGGCGAGCCGCGAGATTGGCACGCACACGTCGGTTACCACCACCTTGGCACCGGCGCGATACGATGTCATCGCCCAGAACATGTCATGGCGTGCCTGCCAGAGCCGCGTGCGGTCTTCCGAAGCTTTCGTCCATTCAAAGCCAGCGCTGCCGAATTCGCTGGCGATCTCGCCGAAGCGCGTCGCCTGCTCGGCAACGCCGGCTTCCGAGCCGTGAAATTCGAGAAACAGCATCGGCTGCTCGGGCAGTCCAAGCTTCGAATAGGCGTTACAGACGCGCACCTGCATCTCATCAAGCAATTCGACACGGGCTATCGGAATGCCCGACTGGATCGCTGCGATAGCGGCCCCGCAAGCTGCGTCGACCGAGGAAAAACGACACACCGCTGAGGATATTGCCTCTGGAATGCCATGCAGTTTCAAGGTCAGTTCTGTGACAATGCCGAGCGTACCTTCCGCGCCCACAATTAGCCGCGTGAGGTCGTAGCCGGCCGACGTTTTGCGCGCGCGGCGGGCCGTGGTCATCAGTTCGCCGTTTGGCAGGACGACCTTCAGGGAGAGAACGTTGTCCTTCATCGTGCCGTAACGCACGGCGGTAGTACCCGACGCTCTGGTCGAGGCCATGCCGCCGAGAGAAGCGTCGGCGCCCGGGTCGACCGGGAAGAACAGGCCTTGATCGCGTAGTTCGTCGTTCAACCGCTGGCGCGTGACGCCGGGCTCAACGACACAGTCGAAATCCTCCGAATGGACCGCGAGAATGCGATTCATATCCTTCAGGTCGATCGACAAACCGCCAAACGGCGCGTTCGTGTGGCCCTCGAGCGATGTTCCAGCACCAAACGGAATGACCGGAACGCGATGCCGCGCACAGATGCGCACCGCTCGCTGAACATCTTCCGTGCTCTGAGGAAATACCACTGCATCGGGGGGCTCGACAGCATGCCAGGTCGTAATGTTGGCGTGCTGCTCCCGCACTGCGTGCGATGTAACAAGCCGGTTGCCAAATGAAGCGGCTAGCTCAGCAATCGCTTCTTTGACCGCGTTGGGTGCGCGATGCTTCGCTGTCGTGTCGAGCATGAATGATCCCCTGAAGTTGAAGGGCGGCATTGTTCAAGACGGCGTCGACCGTGTAAATTCACTATGCGGTATACATTGGTTCACTATGCGGTATACATGTCTGGCCGAGGAGCCAACGATGCCGCGACTGACGAATCCAGAACAGACGATCCTGACAAGTGCCTACCGACTGTTTCATCGGCGCGGGTTTAACCGGGTCAGCATGGACGAGATCGCGGTTGCGGCCCGGGTGACGAAGCGAACCTTGTACTACCACTTTCGAAGCAAGGATGACCTGATGGCCGCGGCGCTTGAGCGTCAACATGAGATTGCCATCGCTACGTTTCGCACTTGGACTGATCGCATACAGGGCAAGCCAGAAGCAATGGTCGCAAGAATGTTCGATGAGCTGCAGAAATGGACATCTCAGCGGGATTTCTTCGGCTCCGGCTTCACTCGTGTCGTGATCGAACTTGCGGAGATGCCCGGTCATCCTGCACGAGCGATTGCGCGCCGTCACAAGAAGATGGTCGAAGGAGTACTAGCCGATCTGCTGCTGAAAGCAGGCGTTCGGCGTGCTCGCCAGCGTGCAAGACAAATTTACACTCTGCTGGAAGGGGCAACAGCGTTAATGCTGGTGCATGGAGACCGCGCCTATGTGTCGGCCGCGGCGGCGGCCGGAAAGGCTGTCCTAGAAGTTCGCCGATAGCCGTCGCCCGAATACAGCGGTCACAACCGCTTGTCTGCTCTGGGCCACAAGCCGACAACCGCCGCCGGCGTCATTCGATCACCTCGTTGGCGCTGGCTTGCAGCGTCGGAGGGACGGTTAGGCCAAGCGCATTTGCTGTCTTGATGTTAACGACCAATTCGAATTTGGTCGGCGCTTGAACCGGCAAGTCGCCGGGGCGTTCGCCCCCGAGAATCCGGCTAATGTATGCTGGAACTAGTCCAAATGGCTCCTCGGGATCAACACCGTAGGAAATCAGGCCGCCGCTCGTACCAAAGAAGCGAACGGAATAGATTGCCGGCAGGCGATGGTGGGCCACCAACGTGATGACCTGTTCGCGATAAGTAGAGATAAAGCCATCTGGCAAAAGGATGAGTGCGCCATTCGGCTCGCGACCCTGCATGCCGACAGCGTTCTCAAGATCGGCCATGCTGCGAACTGTCGCCGGGACTAACTCGACGCCCAATCGTCGCGCGGCCGGCTCCACAGCGCGGAAGAATGTCGTGTAGGGAGTCGTCTCGGGATTGGCCACGAGAGCCACTCGCGAACTGTTGGGTGCGATCTCCTTGAGCAACGCCAGCCACTTGCTACCAATGGACGCTTCGAAATTGCTAAATCCCGTGACGTTGCCGCCCGGACGCGCGGCGCTTGTCACGAAACCTTGACCAACGGGATCGGCAACGTGCACGAATACGATAGGAATGGCACCAGTTTCTTGCATAACTGCCTGAACTGCGATGCTGCTGTGAACTATCAGAATATCAGGCTGCGTATTCATTAGTTCCTTCGCGAAGGCACGCATCTCCGCGATATCTCCAACCGCCCAGCGGTATTCGATGCGAATGTTGCGTCCTTCGATCCATCCGAGCTTCTGAAGCCCCAGTTGAATCGCGTCCATGCGCGATTGTGCGTTCACGCGACTGGTCATGAGCACACCCAGGCGCGCTACCCGATCGGGCTGTTGCGCGCGAGCCGCGAGCGGCCAAACTGCCGCGCCGGCGATGAGACCGATGAAATCACGCCGCTGCATAGCTGGGAGTTCCAAACGACAGGTAACCGCAGTATAGCTGTGTAATCCGCGGTCATGGAAGATGTCGGATGTCCCTGGCTGGTCGCCAAGTCGGCTTTGGGTCACAAGCAGACATATATCCGTGCCCTGCCCCAGGTCCGCTCTGCCTCTCAAAGCGGGCATCCCAACC
>Ga0081540_1001132_pt1 | contig 23572 bp, 20 predicted proteins | sample TabmetS2T1R1_FD_71024 | JGI IMG/M metagenome (GOLD analysis project Ga0081540, IMG submission 71024) | Tabebuia heterophylla rhizosphere microbial communities from the University of Puerto Rico - S2T1R1 | ecosystem: Host-associated > Plants > Roots > Rhizosphere ... | reverse complement strand
GCGCGACCCCGGACCTTACCGGGCCGCTCGAAGCCGCGCAGCGCTTCCTCGACCGGATCCCCGACTCGCAGACGGTCATCCGTGAGCAATATCTCGATTTCTTCACCGGCTGCAGCTTCCGAAGGACGCTGCTTTGCCGCGATACCGTCTCGCTTCAGCGTTCTTTCGGCACCGACGAGGTCAAGGCGATGCTGGTCGGGTCGAACATGGCACCCTCTGGCGACGCCGACGGACTCGCCGGCGCAAGAGAGTCGACGACCTACGCGGTCGGACCCGACAAGAACCTGTCGACCGATCATGCCCTCAGCAATTCAGCCTTGGCGCATCTTTTCGAGATCTGGCCTTGCTTGATTCCGTTCGGCGAACTGGTCAATGCCGCGCTGGGCCGGCTCGGCCCGGCGGCCAGCGTGCCAGGCCTTCAGCCGCTGCAGCGGCGGCGGCGGCAGGGGGGGCACCGACCGCGCGGGCCGGCGGCGCGCCCTCGACCGCCTCCGCCGGTCCCGCGAGCCGCTCCGGTTGCGCAACCGTGACCGTGAACGAGTCGGGGACCTCCCCGGTCGCACGGGTTACCAGGAGCTGGCGCAGGTGGGCGATCAGGTCACGGGCGAACTGACCCGGGTCGCGTCCGGAGCGGGCAAGACGCTCGACGGACTCGAGAGCCGCCTTGGCGTCTCCGTTCGCGAGTGCATCGGTGGTGTCGAAGAGGAGCTCCGCGTCGGCGACGCCGAGCAGCTCGATGACCTCGTCGGTTGTGACCGCCTCGCCGCCGAAGGCGACCAGCTGGTCGAGCGTGCCGAGGGCGTCCCGGAAGCTGCCGGAGGCGGACCGCGAGATGAGAGCGACCGCGCCGTCGTCGATCTCGATCTTCTCGGCAGTCGAGACGCGGCGGATGACCTCGGCGATCTGCTCGAGCGACGGCCGCTGGAAGTCGAAGCGCTGGCAGCGGTCGACGATGGTCGCCATCACCTTCTGCGGCTCCGTGGTGGCCAGGACGAAGGCGGTGTTGGGCGGCGGCTCCTCCAGGGTCTTGAGGAAGGCGTTCCAGGCCTCCTTGGTCAGCATGTGGGCCTCGTCCAGGATGTACACCTTCCAGCGGCCTGCGGCGGGAGCGAAGCCGACCCGGTCCCGGAGCTCCCGGATGTCGTCAACGGAGCGGTTGGAGGCGGCGTCCATCTCGATCACGTCGAGGGACGTCCCGGCCGCGATCGTCTGGCACGGCTCGCACTCGCCGCAGGGGGTCAGCGTCGGGCCCTGGACGCAGTTGAGGGAGCGGGCCAGGATCTTCGCCATCGAGGTCTTGCCGGTGCCGCGCGAGCCGACGAACAGGTAGGCGTGGTGCACGCGGCCCTTCTCGACCGCGTTCGACAGCGTGCGCACGATGTGCTCCTGGCCGACCACCTCCCCGAAGCTCTGGGGACGGTGACGACGGTAGAGAGAGGCTGATTCGGCCACGAATCGAGTCTAACCGTCGCCTACGCTGACGCCCGTGGCCTACGACGAAGAACTCGCAGGACGCGTCCGCGAGGTCCTCTCACCCCGCTCGAACGCCGCCGAGAAGATGATGTTCGGCAGCAACTGCTTCCTCGTCGGCGGCAACCTGGCCGTCTGCGTCAGGCAGGGCGAGCTGCTCGTCCGGCTCGGTCAGGAGGACGCCGAGCGGGCCGTCAGCGAAGACGGGGTCCGGGTCGCCGAGATTCGCAGCGGCCGGCAGATGAAGGACTGGGTGTTCGTCTCCGCGGAGACGGTCGCGGGCGACGCCGGCCTCACCGAGTGGGTCGAGGCCGGCGCCGGATACGCCGGATCGCTGCCGCCCAAGTAGCGAGAAACGGACCGTGCACCCGTCCTCGAGACGAGGCTCCCGGGCGTGTCCGCCGCCTTTGGCTCGGGTCAGGCTTGCCTGCATCACATGTCGGCTACCGCTTAAGGCTGCTTCCTTCCGGACCTGACCTGGTTCGCAGGCCGACATTGCGCAGGACCTGGCCGTCATCGCCGCCTGCGGCGGCACTGGCCCCAAGGGCCGGTCCCTCGTAAGGGAATTCAGCTCCGCTTGAGCGGGTTGCGGATTACAGGGCACCGCTAATTCCCCGCCTAGCACGGTCCGCGCGGGAGCTTAGCTGCTGGTGACCGGGTGGCCCGTGATCGCGACCCGCTCGATCAGGTCGGCTGCGCGAACGTTTCCGGGGTTTGCCCTGAGGCGGGATGAGGTTTCGCCCAGGCGGTCGTGCAGCCCGGAATCGGCGAGCAGCAGATCTATCGCCTCCCACAGTTCCCGAGGCTCGAAGGAGTAGGTGGGGAGCCGGCGGCCGAAGCCGGTCTCGTCCATTCGCTGGGCGTTGTCGTGCTGGTCCCAGAAGATCGGCAGCAGGATCATCGGCTTGCCGAAGTGCAGCGACTCGGTCGTGGTGTTGTTGCCGCCGTGGGTGATCACCAGATCCACCTGCGGCAGGATGGACACCTGGGGCAGGAACTCTTCCCCGACCATGTTGTCGGCGAGTTCGTACTCGGCGTGCTGGGGGCCCTTGGAGACGATGTAGCGCTGCGGCGTCTGCGCGAGGGCCGCCACCAGGCTCTCCATCAGGGGAACGTCACCTGACCCGAGCGAACCCAGGCTGACGTAGACGAGCGATCCGTCGCGCTCGGCGAGCTCGCCAGGGAGCTGCCAGTCGGCGTCGGTGGTACGGACGCTCGATTCGACGTTGTGCCAGGTGGGAGCGAGAGAGCTCGAGCGCTGGTAGTCGACCTCGCGGGGATAGAGGTAGATGTTGAGCCAGGGCGACTCGTGGATCATCTCCCCCGGCGGGAGGGAAGGGGCGCCGCGCTGCTCGCAGAAGAGGCTGAAGTCGACCTGGATGTCGTCCGTGACGCGCCGGTACTCCCCCTGATAGCGAGTCCATTCGGAGGAGTCGTCCATCGGCAGGCCGGTATAAGGAGGCGGCAGCTCGGAGTCCTTCATCTCCAGCGGGTTGCAGGAGACGATCCGCACCCAGGGGTGCCCGCTCGCCGGGATCGCGGGAAAGGCGCAGACGTTGTCCTCGACGATCGCGTCGGGCTGGAGCTCGTCGAAGATCTCCACAAGCCGATCGTCGACGTACTTCGCGCCGTCGATCAGGGCCTGCCAGGTGGGCGCCATGAACTCGCCGAGCTGGTCGAAGGTGGACCGACGAAAGACGGGCGCGGTGTCGCGGATGAAGTCCTTCCAGAACTGGCCGGGCTCCTCCGGGACCTCGGGCGCCGGCGCCAGCCGCATCAGCCGCTCCTCGAATCCCTTCTCTTCGAGCGTGCCGGCGAAGGACTCCTCGATGACGAACACGACCCGGTGGCCGCGCTGCCGCAGGACCTCCCCGATGCCGACGCAGTTGTTCGTGGGCCCGAACGCCCCTTCGGGGAAGAAGACGACCGTCCTGGTCTCCGCTGGCATCGCGCGCCCAGCCTATATGCGCGGCTCCAGGGCAGGGCTTCACTTCCGCGCCCCTGCGGCCGATAAGGCTGAGATGGCGAGCACCGTGAACACGGCGGCGGCGCAGCCTGCTCCGCGCAAGTCGGTACCGGGCCTGACGCCGCCGTCCGGAAACAAGGATCCACGCCGCCGCCTCGGCGACGTCGCGGTGGAGCTCGGCTTCGTCGACCGCGAGCTGATGGAGCAGGTGATGGCCAAGGAACGCGAGGCGCACGTGCCCATGGGCGCCCTCCTGGTCGAGAGCGGTCTGATCGACACCGACCAGCTCGCGCGGATGCTCGCCGAGCGCAACTCCCTCGCCCACGTGGATCTGAACGAGTTCGAGGTGGATCAGGGGGCCGTCAACCTGATCGACGCGAGCGAGGCCCGCCGCTACCGGGCGGTCCCGATCGCCTTCATCGGCAAGAGCGCGCTGCTCGTCGCGACCGCCGATCCTGCGAACGTCCTCGGGGCGGACGACATCGCGATGGCGACCGGATACGAGGTGCGCCGCGCGATCGCGACCGCAGAAGGAATCGAGGCGCTGATCCAACGGGTCTCGAAGCTGAGCGGGTCGGTGGAGATGCTCACCGAGAAGGAGGCCGAGCCGGAGGAGATCGGTGGCGAGCTGCTCGAGCTGCGCGCCTCGGCGGAGGACGCCCCGGTCGTCAAGCTCGTCCACTCCGTGATCGCGGACGCCGTCAACCGGGGAGCCTCGGACATCCACTTCGACACTCAGCGGGAGGCGATGCACATCCGCTACCGGGTGGACGGCGTGATGATCGACTCCACCGAGGTTCCGAAGAGCCTGACCGCGGGTCTCATCTCCCGGATCAAGATCATGGCCGAGCTGGATATCGCGGAGCGCCGCGCGCCCCAGGACGGCCGGGTCGCGCTGGTCGTCGACGGCCGCCATGTCGACATCCGCGTCTCGACGCTCCCGGTGATCCGGGGGGAGTCGGTGGTGATGCGCATCCTGGACAAGGACCGCGTCATGCTCGACCTGGCAACCCTCGGCATGCGCGCCCAGGACCGCGAGCTGCTCATGCGCGCCGTCGGAGGCACCCAGGGCGCCGCCATCGCCACGGGCCCCACCGGCGCGGGCAAGACGACCACGCTCTACGCGCTGCTGAACGCGGTCAACACGCCCGAGAAGACCCTGATCTCGATCGAGGACCCGGTCGAGTACGAGATCGACGGAATCAAGCAGATCCATGTCAACCCGACCGCGGGCCTCACGTTCGCGTCGGGCCTTCGCTCGATGGTCCGCTCGGACCCGGACACCCTCATGGTCGGCGAGATTCGCGACCGGGAGACCGCCCAGATAGCGATGGAGGCGGCCCTCACGGGCCATCTGGTGCTCTCCACCCTGCACGCCAACCAGGCCGCCCTCGCGGCAGCCCGTCTCGTCGACATGGGAGTCGAGCCCTTCCTCATCGCCTCGGCGATGGAGTGCATCGTCGCCCAGCGCCTGGCCCGGAGGCTGTGCGACGCCTGCAAGCAGCCGGCGAAGGTGAGCGAGGCCGAGATGCGGATGCTGGGCCTCGATCAGGGCGGAGCGCAGATCTACGAGTCCGTCGGCTGTGCCACCTGCAACTCCACCGGCTTCGCCGGGCGGGTCGGGCTCTACGAGGTGCTGATCGTGAACGACGACATCCGCTCGATGATGCTCAACAAGGCGTCGAACCACGAGATCGAGGCCGCGGCGGTGGCAGCGGGGATGCACCGCCTCCGCGACGACGGCTTCGAGAAGGTCAGGGAGGGCGTCACCTCTCTCGCTGAGGTCCTCCGCGTGCTCGGCAGCTCCGCGGCCTGACGCAGTCACCGCTTGTCGATCTGGCCCGCGCCTCTTCGTCGTTAGGGTGAATGCGGCGATACCGCGCCGCTCTACAGAAGGAGCTGAGGATGAAGTACGCATTCACGATCTACACCGACGAGACTCAGCGCGACAACGCGACGCCGGAGCAGATGGAGCAGGTCAGCCAGGCGTATGGCGCTGTCACGCAGGAGATGCAGGAGAAGGGCGTGCTCGTGGCCGGCGACGGTCTCTACCCCACCGCGACCGCGACCACGGTCCGGATTCGCGACGGCGAGCGGGACGTGACCGACGGCCCCTTCGCGGAGACGAAGGAGCAGTTGGGCGGCTTCTACGTCCTCGATGTCAAGGATCTCGACGAGGCGATCGAGTGGGCGGCCAAGATCCCGGGCTCGCAGGTCGGATCGGTGGAGATCCGTCCGGTCCTGGTCTATGACGAGTCCGGCAACATCGTGGAGCCGACGGCCGCCTGACCGAGGTTCGGCCCGAGCTGGTCGATCGCCTGTTCCGGCATGAGTCCGGGCGGGCCACCGCCTCCCTGATCCGGGTTCTCGGCAACTTCGACCTCGCCGAGGACGCGGTCCAAGAGGCGTTCGTGGTGGCGATGCAGGTCTGGCCCGAGCGGGGCATCCCCGACAACCCGGGCGCTTGGATCACCACGACCGCGCGGAACAAGGCGATCGACCGGCTCCGCCGCGAGCGCCGCGGCACGGAGAAGCTCGAGGAGCTGCAGGCGCTCGAGCCGCCCCCCGCCACCGAGGATGAGAAGGGAGAGGAGCCTCCGGTGATTCCCGACGACCGGCTGCGTCTGATCTTCACCTGCTGCCATCCGGCGCTGGCCCCGGAGGCGAGGGTGGCGCTGACCCTCCGTACGCTCGGTGGCCTCGCCACGCCGGAGATCGCGCGCGCGTTCCTCGTCAGCGAGCCGGCTATGGCCCAGCGGCTGGTGCGCGCCAAGCGCAAGATCAAGGCCGCGAACATCCCCTACGAGGTCCCCGCCGATCCCGACCTGCCCGACCGACTGCAGTCGGTGCTCGCCGCCCTCTATCTGATCTTCAACGAGGGCTATCTGGCCACCTCCGATCAGGCGCTGGTGCGGCGGGAGCTCGCCGGCGAGGCGATCCGGCTCGGCGGGACGCTGGCGCGGCTGATGCCCGACGAGCCGGAGGCCCTCGGGCTCGTGGCGCTGATGCTTCTCCAGGACTCTCGCCGCGAGGCGCGGGTCGATGCCGAGGGCGAGTTGGTGCTGCTCGAGGAGCAGGATCGCTCGCTCTGGGACCGCCGAGAGATCGACACGGGTCTGGGGCTGCTCGAGCGCGCCCTGCGCCTGGGGCCGCCCGGGCCGTATGTGCTGCAGGCAGCGATCGCGGCCGAGCATGCCCGCAGCGACAGCCCAGCCGAGACCGACTGGTCGCGGATCGCCTCTCTCTACGGCCTGCTCGCCCGCGCACAGCCTTCCCCCGTGATCGAGCTCAACCGGGCGGCGGCGGTAGCGATGGCCGAGGGGCCGGAGCGAGGGCTCGAGCTGATGGACGACGCGGAAATCGCCACGAGGCTTGCCGACTATCAACCCTTCTGGTCCGCGCGCGGCGACCTGCTGCGGCGGGCCGGGCGCTCGGATGAAGCCGGTGCGGCCTATGCCCGCGCCCTCGAGCTCACGACCAATCCGGTCGAGCGCCGCTTTCTCGAGCGGAGGCGCTCGGAGCTCGGCTAGTCAGCCGCGATTCCGCGCCAGCTGATCTCGAACGAAGCCGCCACCGGCTCGCTCGGGTCCATTCCGGTGGTCACGGCCTGCGCCCCGATCAGAGCGCTCCCGGCGATGATGGTCAGGGCCGCCACGGCCGTGTCCAGGTCATCCCGAACCTCCCCGCGCCTCTGACCCTCGGCGAGCACCTCCTCCAGGAGGACGGTGGCAGGGGGGGCTGGCCCGTCGCCGATCAGGGCGGCGAATCTGTCCGGGTAGGCGAAGATCTCGAGCAGGGCCGCCGCGTGGAGAGCGGGTGTGAGGTCCTTCGGCTGCAGCAGGCTGAGCAGCAGGCGCTCGATCACTGTGCTCATCTTCAGCCGCCGGTCGGCCAACGAGGCCTCGACCGACGGCCGCACGTGGTCACGAAAGTGGCGGGCCGCAGCCTCGATCAGCACATCGCCCTTCCGCGGGAAGTAGCGGAAGAAGGTCGCCCAGCTGACATCGGCATCCGCGATCACGTCATCGACGGTGGTCGCGGCGACGCCGTCGGCGCGAAACCGCGCCAGCGCGGCTTCATAGATCCGGTCGCGCTTCTCGAATCCCCGGGCCTGGGTCGGCGGGGTCGGCATCCGGACGGTGGGCGCTTCCCTGCGTCCGTACCCGACAAGCGCCTGGTCGGTGAGTTTCCTTGGGCTCTTTGACGAAACCATATGGAATATGGTACCGTCTCGAAACCATATGCGGTATCGGTATTGGGAATCGCTACGGAGCCAGTCGCTGTATCCCCCAGCCGTCCGGCTGACGGCTGTAGACGAAGCGGTCGTGCATCCGGCTCTCCCGGCCCTGCCAGAACTCGATCGCCTGCGGGCGGACCAGGTAGCCGCCCCAGTTGGGGGGGCGAGCCAACTCCGCCTCGCCGAGCTCCCCAGCCAACTCCGCGAATCGCCGGTCGAGCTCGTCTCGCTCGACGGGGCGGCTCTGGGGAGAGATCGCGGCGGCGATCTGGCTGTTGCGTGGCCGGCTCGCGAAGTAGGCGTTCGACTCCGCCGGCGAGAGGCGTTCCACGGATCCCCTGACCCGCACCTGTCGATCGAGCTCTCGCCAGTAGAGGATCAGGGCGGCGCGAGCGTTCGAAGCGAGCTGATTTCCCTTCGCGCTCTCGTAGTTGGTGAAGAACCGAAAGCCGTCCGGGCCGACACCCTTCAGCAGGACCATCCTGGCGTCGGGGGAACACTCCGCATCGACCGTGGCGAGCGTCATCGCCTCCGCCAGCGGCACGGCGGCTCTGGCCTGCTCGAACCAGTCGGCGAATTGCTCAAGCGGATCGTCCTTGAGGTGCTCGCGGTCAAGCGGCGGGCTGTCCGGGCGACGCGGGCTCATTCGGAATTTCGGTCCAACGAAGCTGAGAGGATTGCGGGCGCGTCGGTCGGCGCGCCCAGGTACGCAAGGATCGCAATCGAGGGAGAGGGTGGGCAATGAGTGCCCTAATGCACAGGATTGGAGCCTTCGCAGCGCGCAGAGCTCCTTGGGTCCTCGCAGCGTGGGTGGTCATCGCGATCGCGCTGGTCGTGATCGCGAACTCCGCCGGCCGTCCGGAGAACGACAACGTGACGCTCCCCGGAACCGGCTCCCAAGCCGCCACCGATCTGCTCGACAAGTACCTGCCGGCGCAGGCCAACGGCAGCGTTCCGATCGTCCTCGAGTCAGGCAGCTCTCTCGCCGAGGGGCAGAACGCGCAGGCGGTGAACAACACCGTCAAGTCGCTCTCGAAGAACCAGTACGTCCAGTCCGTGGTCAGCCCGTTCAGCGAACAGGGGTCCGCGCAGATCACCAAGGACGGGACGATCGCCTACATCAATGTCGCGCTGAACGTCTCATCGGGTGACCTCGACGACGACGAGGCAAACAGCGTCCTCGACGCCGCCCAGCCGGCTCGCGACGCCGGGATCAAGGTCTCAGCCGGCGGCTATCTGGGCCAGCAGCTCTCGAGCCCCAGTACTGGCCTGAGCGAGATCATCGGCGTGCTCGGCGCCCTCGTCATCCTGCTGTTCGCCTTCCGATCCTTCGTCGCAGCACCGCTGCCCGTGACCACGGCGATCGTCGCCCTGGCCTGTGGGCTGGCCATAGTCGGGCTCTCGGGGCACGTGATCGACGTTCCCTCCATCGCACCCACCCTGGCGATCATGCTGGGCCTCGCGGTCGGGACGGACTACTCCCTGTTCATCATCACGCGGCACCTCCGCTTCCTCGAGGAGGGGGTCGAGCCCGATGAATCGATCGCCCGCTCCGTCGGCACCTCGGGGTCCGCCGTCGTCTTCGCGGGGATCACGGTGATCATCGCGCTGCTCTGCCTCTACTTCAGCGGGATCCCCCTGGTCCGCTCGCTCGGCTACACGACCGCGATGGTCGTCGCCACAGCGGTCCTCGCGGCGATCACCTTCCTGCCCGCTGTCCTTGGCCTGCTCGGGAGACGGATCCTGAAGCTGCGATTCCGGTTCGGCGAGCGCAAGCTCGACGACGAACACCCGGGTGGCTGGTTCAGATGGGCCGGCGCGATCCGCAATCACCCGTTGATCGCGTCGATCGCCGGCCTGGTCATCCTGGTGCTGATTGCGATCCCCGCACTCGACCTGCGCCTGGGCGCCGAGGACTACGGCCAGTTGCCGAAGGACACCACCGATCGCCAGGCCTATGACGCCCTGACGAAGGGGTTCGGCGCGGGCACCAACGGCCCCCTGCTGATCGCGGTCAAGAACGACGGCAAGCCATTCGCCTCGGACCCCAACCAGGTCGCGAGCATCCAGCAGCAGCAGGCGGCTTTGCAGGAGCAGGTGGCGGCAGAGGGCGGAACCCCCACCCCCCAGCAACAGACTCAGGAGCAGCAGCTGGCCGAGGAGCTGCAGATCGCCGAGACGCCCGCCGGGGATCCGCGCCTGGTCAATCTGCAGCAGGAGATCTCCAAGCAGAACAACGTCCAGTCGGTCTCGCCCGCCGCAACCGACAAGAGCGGCAACGCCGCCGTCTTCTCGACCACCCCGAAGACCTCACCCTCGGCGTACGCGACTCAGGACCTGGTCAACCACCTGCGCGACAAGACCATCCCGGATGAGACCCAGGGGACCGGACTGACTGCCTACGTCGGCGGAACCACCGCGAGCTACATCGATCTGGCCACCAAGATCAGCGACAAGCTCTTCCTCGTGATCGGGATCGTCGTGGTGCTCAGCTTCATCCTCCTGATGCTGGCCTTCCGCACCGTGCTGGTGCCGCTCATCTCCGCCCTCGTCAATCTCCTGGCGGTGGCCGCCTCCTACGGGGTTCTGACCGCGGTGTTCGAGAAGGGCTTCGCGCTCTCGCTGATCGGCGTGGATCACGAGATGCCGGTGGTCAGCTACGTGCCGCTGATGATGTTCGCGATCCTCTTCGGCCTTTCGATGGACTACCAGGTGTTCCTGGTCTCGCGGATCACTGAGCGGCATCAGGGCGGCGCCGACAACAGCGAGGCCGTCAGGGCCGGGCTGGTCAACGCAGGTCGGGCGATCGCGGCGGCCGCGACGATCATGTTCCTCGTCTTCTTCAGCTTCGTGCTCAACGGCGACCCGGTCGTCAAGCAGTTCGGAGTCGGCCTGGCGGTCTCGGTGGCGATCGACGCGTTCGTCGTCCTGCTGATCATGCCCGGGATCCTCGAGCTGACCGGCGAGCGGAACTGGTTCCTGCCGCGCTGGCTCGGCCGGGCGCTGCCCGACCTCAAGGTCGAGGGCGACCCCGAGCTGGAGGCCGAGACGCCGCAGGCGCAGGCCACCGCGTGAGCACGCCTAGAACGGGTGGCACCTCGGCTTCGGCTGCGGGAGCCCCCTCGCATCTATCATCGGCCGCCCCGGGCGCGTAGCTCAGCGGGAGAGCGCTCCCCTCACACGGGAGAGGTCGTTGGTTCGATCCCAACCGCGCCCATCTCGCGCTGCGCCGGTGCGACCTATTGCACCCGGTGCCCAAGTTGAGCGGTCCTGAGATATGTGTAACTTGGCAAGGGCATGGAGATCGGTTCGGCACCTCGTAGGCTGCCGCCCGCCCAGCGCCGGGAGCAGCTGATCGAGGCCGCGCTCACCGTGGCCGCGCACGAGGGACACGAGCGACTCTCCTTCGAGGCCGTCGCGCAACAGGCAGGGGTGACCCGGAACCTCGTCTACCACTACTTCCCAGGCGGTCCCCAGGAGCTGATCGAGGCCGCCGTTCATCGAGCGGGCGAGGTGCTCTCGAGCGGCTGGGTGACCGACCTCGACGTCCCGCTTCCCGAGCGGCTCGCGGCCAACCTCAACCGGATGATGGACCACGCCGCCCAGCCCACGGATGCCTGGCTGCTCTACCGGCAGAGTCGCGGCATCGTCGATCCGAGGCTGCTGGAAATCGCCGCGGGATACCGGGAGCGGGTCATCTCGATGATCGCCCTCAACCAGCTCGGCAACTCGAAGCCGCCGCCGATCGTGCGCACCGCCATCGATGGGCTGCTCGCGTATGTCGAGACGGTCATCGAGACCGCGCTGGCCGAGGGCGTCGATCGCGAGCGGGTGGTCGCCATGGTGGCCCCCACGCTCTCCGCGACGATCGACGCGGCCGTCACCGCTGCGGCCGAGAGCCGCGCGAGCGAGACGGCCGGCTGAACCCCGCTGCTTCCGCGGCTCAGGTCAGTGCCTCCGGCGAGATTCCCGCCGGCTGACGCCACGAACGGCAGAGGGCCGGCACTCAGGCCGGCCCTCCATCCCGCCATGCCGTCGCGCGCTATGACGTCGGTGTGGTTCCCAGGGCCTTCGCCTTCTTGGAGACGCACTTCCCGAATGCGTTCTTCTTGTTCTTGTTCGAGCCGTAGAAGTCGGTGAACGACTTCCCGTCGTGAGTTGCAGCGAAGTCCGGGTCGCTGCGCTCCGCACGGCACTGCTGGGCCGCGTTCTGCAGGTCCTCCTCCTGCTGCTCGAGCGCTGCCGGAACCTTGCCGCTGACGCACTTGCCGAAGGCGTTGCGCTGATTGGGATTCGACCCGTAGAACTGGTCGAAGCTCATTCCGCCGTGACCCGCCGCGAAGTTCGGGTCGGCCTGCTCCGCCTTGCACTCCTGAGCCGCGTTGTTGACCACGTTGTCAGCGGACTTGCCGTGCCGGCGCTGGCAATTCCGCATCGCATGCTTCCCCTTCGGCGGATCCCCATAGAGACCCTTGAATGCCTTGGCGCCCATGGCATGCAGCTCCCCCGTGCACTGCTGCGCCGCCACCTGGTTTGGGTTGGGCGTCGAATTGCCGTTGCCCGCCAGCGCCATGCTCGTCCCCAGCGCACCGACACCCAGGCAACAGAGCAAAACCGCCCCGATCCTCTTCATCTTCTCTCGACCTCCTCGGTCTGATTGCGACGGAACTCGGCTGCTCGTAAGGGAAAGCGCCATTCATCACTCCTGGGATACGGGCGTCGGTCCCGGCTCGGTCAAACCTGTAACCGTGCAGGCCCTCCGATGACGGAAGACCATGAACTGGTACAGCGACTTCGCGAGGGCGACGAGAGCGCCTTCATCGAGCTCATCGATCGCTACGGCGCCATGATGCTGCGCGTCGCCCAGATGTACGTCCGCGACCGCGCCACCGCCGAGGAGGTCGTCTCCGAGACCTGGGAGGCCGTCCTCAAGGGGATCGACCGCTTCGAGGAGCGCTCGAGCCTCAAGACCTGGCTGTTCCGGATCCTGACCAACCGGGCGAAGACCCGAGGGCAGCGGGACGGCCGCATGGTGCCCTTCTCCGCGCTCTCGGGGGCGGACCTGGACTCAGAGGAGCCGGCGGTCGACGCCGACCGCTTTCTCGGCCCCGACTCGCCCAACCCGGGCGCCTGGGCGACCCCTCCGGTCGCCTGGCCCGAGGAGCGGCTGCTCGAGAAGGAGACGCTCGACGTGATCGAAATGGCGATCGATCGGCTTCCGGAAGCCCAGCGGCAGGTGATCCTGCTCCGCGACGTCGATGGCTGGACCCCCATGGAGGTCTCGGACGTCCTCGGCATAACCGACGGCAATCAGCGCGTGCTCCTCCACCGCGCGCGCTCGAAGGTGCGCGCCGCGCTCGAGCGGTACCTCGATCCCGAGCTCGGGGAGGCCTCGTGAGGCTCTTCACCAAGGAGCTGCCCTGCCAGGAGCTCGTCGAGCTCGTCACGGCCTACCTCGACGGGAGCCTCTCGCGTCGCGATCGTCGCCGCTTCGAGGCGCACATCAGCGGCTGCGAGAACTGCACCACCTACGTCGAGCAGATGAGGGAGACGATCGAGGCGACGGGGCGCCTGACCGAGGACGACCTCGAGCCGGCCGCGCGCGAGGAGCTGCTCGCCGCGTTCCGCGGTTGGAGCGAGGGACGAAGCGCCGACTAGCGCCGGTGCCCCGAAACCACTGACTACTTCTTCTTCTTGCCCTTCTTGGGCTTCTTGCAGGGGGCCGAGATCGGCACCGGCTCAGAGCGGGTGTCGCCGTTCTGGGCGAGGAAGGCGGCAGATGCGAGCAGGCGGGAGCCGCTCTTCTTCGCCTTCTTGCCCTTCTTGCCCTTCTTCTGGCCGCCACAGAGGTTGGTGTTGTTCACCAGGTATCCCTGCGGGCCTCCGAAGATCGAGAGCCTGAAGTTGGTGATCGGGGCGTCGGGGATCCCGACGAAGGTGTTGCGGATGGCCGGCCCGATCGCCTCCACATTGGCCCGCACCACCAGGGTGATCGGCTCGGTGGCGCTTCCGTGCAGGACCACCGCGAGACGCGGCAGGGCGCCGCTCCCCGAGACGGGGTAGACCGGGCCGGTGAGCGCTCCGGCGAGGAGCGGCGTCGTGGCCGTACCCGAGCCGATCGGGCTGTGGCCCGCGCACTCGCTTTGGGCGAGCTCCGACTCGGAGCACAGGTTCGTGAGGTTCGCCTGGTCGACCTGGATGCTGGTGGGCAGGAGCAGCGAGACGCTCGAGAGGTTGGCGTCGCCCGGCCTGGGGGCGAGGTCGAACTGGAAGTCGGGATGGCCGCTTCTCTTGGTCTGACTCCGGCCGCTGGTGATCGCGCCCGAGAGATGCGGCGCGAAGGGAAGGCCGGCGCAGCCGCCGAGCTGGAAGCGGTCGGAGACGGGCGCGGATCCGCCATCGACGCCATGGGCAGTTCCGGTGACCGCCATCTCCGAGCAGTTGCTCGGGTTGACGGTGAAGTCTGGCCGGTCGAGCAGCACCCGGATGTCGCGGATCCGCAGCGGGATCCCGTCGTGGATGTCGGGGATGGGATCGGTGACCACGTGGATCTGGGCGTCGTCCTGATCGATGAAGAGCGCGGCCCTGACCACGATCGTGCCGAAGTCGAAGGGACCAGCCAGCACGGGCACGACGATCGCCAGGCCGAAGGGACCGCCCTTGTAGCCCTGGGTGAGGAAGACGTCGCCGGGCAGATAGAACGGATTGGAGCCGGCTCCCGCCCCGACCTGGACGCCGCCGATCCGGCTGCCCGCCGGGCAGGCGCCGGCGCTGGCGTCACTGCTGCTGCACTGCGGCACGCCGGCCAGCTTGGCGAGCATTCCCGGAGGCAGGTCGACGTCGAGCCCGCCCAGATGCTCGGTGCCGTCGGCGCGGCTCAGCCTGAGGACGAACGGGCTGGAGGCGCCGGCCACCGGGTTCTGGGTGCCGGACGAGAAGCTCGGAGCGAACGGCGTGTCGCACGACCCGCCACCCGGGCCCGTGGTGATGTCGAACGTGTCCGAGGGGGTCGCCGGGGGACCCGAGCCGGGCGCCGACCACGGCGTCAGCTCGCTCGTCGTCTCATACGTCGCGCACTCCGTCGGCGTCGCGAGCGTGGCGCGCGGGCCGCCGAAGAAGTTCAGGATGAAGTCGCTGAACGGCACCTGCGGCGCGTTGTCGAAGGTGGCGGTCAGCTGGCCGTCCGCCGGGTTCCGGTCGAGGACGCCGTTCAGCTTGATGAGGACCCCGCCGCCCTTGGCGACGACGTAGATCCCGACGTCCTGGTTGACGAAGATCGATCCGGTCAGCGGGTCCGGGAGCAGCGGGGTGTCGATCTCGGCGGTCCCGACCTTGGAGGCATCCGGGCACGTGGGCTCGTTGTTGTTGCCGAGGCCGATCTGCGCCGGGGAGCAGGCGGCCAAGCCATCCGCCGCGCCGGCGTTGATCGAGACACCCGCGGGCAGGGTCACCACTGCCTTCCTGAGCGATGGCGTCGCGAGCGAGTCGGGGTCCTCGTTCTGGGGCACGGTCACGTCCGTGCTGAACCCGGCTGGGCTGTCGGCGGCGCTGGTGTCCGGGTCGAACGTGATCGAGGGGTTGAACTCGAGAGCGTCGCAACCCGTGGGGGCCGCCTGGCTGGACGTCATCGAGTCAACGGTGTCCGGGTCCTGCCAGGAGGCGACGCTCACCGTCGTAGTCAGAGGACCGCTCGAGCAGTCGGTCGGGTTCGTCATGAACGGCTGGCGGGGCACACCGGCGGACTGGCCACAGGTGAAGCCGAGCTGATCGCAGCGCTGCGTGTCGTGGCTGGGATCGGCCGGAACGCCCCAGAGCGTGAGCGTGCTGCCGGCGATCCTGAGGAAGGTCGACTCGTCGCTGATCGTCGCCGTCAGAGAGCCGTCGGGGTCGACGTCGACCTGAACGGGCGGGAGGGGAACGAAGAGGAGCGATGCGGCGAACGACGCGACGTGTCCGGGCGAGGGCTCCATGTTGAACAGCGGAATCGGAACCGGCCCGATCGGGTGCGAGACGTGCGTGACCGGCTCGCCGGCGGTGAAGGCGTTGGGGAGCGGATGCTGGAGGAGGAGGTGGTTCGGATCAGACGGGAAGGCGGCGAGCCTCGTCGTCACGGCCCCCGCACCTGTGCCGATGGTGATCACGTTGGCGTCGTTGTCGTCGAAGCCCTGGAAGCCGTCCGAGTCGGCGACCGTGAGCTGGCAGCCGTCGGCCTGGGGGTCGCCGTTGAAGCAGTCGACCGAGGGGTCTCCCGTGCCCGCGTAGTCCTCCGTCAGGGTGGTCGTGACCCCGTCCTCCACCGAGATGAAGGCCTCGAGGAGTCCTACCTGGCTGTCGACCGGGCAGTTGAACTGCTCGAACTCCACGTGCGTGCACTTCGGCGCGGCCTGCGGATTGCCGACGAGGCCCGGCGGTAGCTCCGCCCGGAGATCCTTGAGCTGATCGATCGGGTTTCCGAGCGCGTCGGCGTTGAGCATGAACCCCGTGGAGACGTCGGCGTGTGCGCCGGCCTGCGTGCTGGAAGCGCTTGTGCTGAGCGAGGCAAGGCCGAACTCCTGGGCGGACGCCGACGCCGCGCCGAAAGCTCCCAACAGCAGGCATCCGGCGGCTGCCAGGCCGAGTACGCCACGTCTGCGAAGCATCACTTGGCCCTCCCGCTCTTCTTCTTGCCCTTGCACTTCTTCTTCTTGCCCTTGCACTTCTTCTTCTTGTGCTTGCTCGCGCCCGAGCTGGTGTCCTTGGGCTGGTTCCCCGGACCGGCGAAGCCGTCCGACCCAGGATTGGAGCCCGGAGGCGGCGTCGAAGGCGGCGGCTTGCACCCCTCGCCCTGGCACGGGGGCGGGATCACCGGCGGCGTGATGCCGCCGTTCACGCGGGCGTCGTAGATGTCGCTGAACCCGTCCAGGTCCTGCGGCACGAGACGCCCGGTGGTGGTGAACGTGACGTCGTTGCCGCTCGGCGTGGTGCTGCCGAGGGTCGACCCGGGCGAGACGCCGTCCGAGATCAAGGAGAGGTTCCCGTTCTGCCACTCGTAGACGTCCGCCGTGCCCAGGAATCCGAATGGCCCGCCCGGTGGCGTGTCGCTGTTGAGGTCCTCCGGCACGAGCGCGTCGGGGCTCTGGAAGAAGACCGTCGAGCCGTCTGACGTCATCGGCACGCCGACCGGCCCGTAGGCGCCTCCGGAAGCTGTGCCCAGGCTCGCGTCGCGCGTCGCATCGACGCCCGCCGGCGGGCAGGAGAGGCAGGCGAGCGAGCCGGCCGAGGTGTCGTACCGGTAGATCTCGCTGGGGGCGATCTGGTCGACGGGATCGCCCGCCGAATGGCTGAAGATCAGGGGGGTGTTGAGGTTGATGTGGGTCCCGTCCGGCACCGAGGCGATCCGGACGTTGTCGGGGAAGAAGCTGGGTCCGATCTCGATGATGCGACCCGGGACGAAGCCGGTCGTGTCGGGGACGGTGATCGAGGTGTCACCGGAAGAAGCGTCGGCGTCGAGCGTGGTCGAGGGTCCGGAGGGATTGTCACCGGTGAGGTCGGCGCCGGAGGCGAAGACGAGCACGGATCCGTCCGCCGTCGGCACCGCCGGCCGGTTGACGTCCGGCTGGGCGACGAGGCAACAGGTCGCACCCGATCGATCCGTGAGGTCGGCGTCCGACACCGTCGCAATGAACGTGGTCTCCCCGCTCGTCGTGTCGTAGTCGTAGAAGTTCGGTGCTCCGTCGGTGGCCGTCTCGCCCTCGGACTCGTTCGAGGCGAGAACGCCCCGAGCGACGAAGAAGACATGCGTGCCGTCGTTGGAGATCGCGGTCTCGCCAATGACATCGCCTGGGATGTCGCCGGTCTCGCCGGACGAGAGGCGGAAGCGCGACATCGCCGGCACGGGGCCGATCGAATGGTCGGTGGTGTTGAACCCGTAGAGCTCGTTGTCGGTGGGAGCGCCATCGAGCCCCTGCTTGGTGGTGAAGAAGACGAGTGAGCCGTCGTCGGACGCGCCCTCGTACTGCGCGGGGACCTCCACCTGGCTGGGATCATCGAGCGCCGTCGTCGTGTCTGTGCTCAGGTCCCGCATATAGAGGTGCGGCGAGTGATTGTGGCCGGCAAAAGAATTCTGCGGGGGAGTCTCGAAGAAGACCTTCGAGCCATCGCTCGAGACTGCGTTCCTGCTCGTGCCGGTGAAGTTCGCCGGGATGTACTGGTTGCCCGGGAACCCGGCGTTGCCGAGGATCGCGCCCGTGGGATCGACCAGGTTGCCTGCGTCATCGACGTTGATCAGGGTCGTCGTCCCGGCCGAGACGTCGCGGAGGTAGAGGTATTGGCCCGTGCTGTCGCTCGTCAGCGGCTGGGCCGCCGCGTCGGGGGTCAGCGCCTCGTGGCTGGTGAAGGCGATGTGGTTGAAGTCGCGCGTCGCCAGGCCGAGCGTCGACTGGTCCTCGGCCGTGCCGCCGACCGGCCCCTGCGAGATCCAAACCGGAGGACCCGCCGTAGAAGTCCGGTAGAGGTCAAGCGCCCCGTCGTCGTCGTCGCCGGGGTCATAGGAGGCCGGCGTGATGAAGATCGACTGGCTGAGGTCGTCGTTCATGTCCATCGGCGCCTGCTCCTGGAAAAGCCCGACGAGGGGCACGGGAGGCTTGGGCGTCAGCGTGGAGGTGAGCCAGCCGGTGGGCTGGCGCTCCGACTGGAAGAGGGTGACCGCCGAGGTGGGTGCCCCGCAGCAGGCGCCGATGGCCTCCCAGTCGATGACGTTGCCGTCGACCGACGGGAGCCCGGCACCCGGGTTGACCGCGTTCTTGTCGGGCGGAGTGACGACCTCGTAGGCGCGGCCGTCGGGAAGCGCGGCCATGCTCACCGGAGCCACCGCCAGACAGACGAGAACCGCCACCGCGAGGGCGCCCAGAAGCGCCTTCACCGAACGCGTCGCACTGGCCCCACTCCTCTCCTGGCCGGCGACTACAAGCATTCCCTCGCTCGTCGTCATGACCGGCCGTGACTTTAATCACATAACCGATCGAGAGTCAAGCGCGTTTCCAAATATCCGGCGTTTTCTCCCCCCAGGGGCTGCGGTCGAGCCCGGATTGCCTTCAACTGAAGGGAATCTCCGCCCGGGTTGCCGCCTCCGATCGGCGTGGACAAAGGAGAAATCGCAACGTTTACCTAGAAGCGAGGCAACGCGTCTAGCCCGAATCTCGCTCGAGGAGGCCCCGGATCAGGTGCATGTACTGCACCAGGCTGCGGGTGTCCAGGAAGTCCTCGAGCACGCGCTGGCGAGCCGCCTTGCCCACCTCCTCAGCCCGCGCCGGGTCCGCGATGAAGCCGTCGAACGCCTGGGCGACCGCCTCGAGATCCGTCGGATCGTCGATCAGGACTCCGGATACCCCGTCCACGATCTGATCCTGAATCCCGCCGACCCGGCTCGCCACGACGGGCCGCGCCTTCCACATCGCCTCGGCGACGGTCAGCCCGAAGCCCTCGGCGAGGCTCTTCTGCAGGACCACGGTCGATCGCCGCTGGATGGCGTTCACCATCGCCGCGTTCTCCTCGACGTCGTCGGTGGGGAGGGATGCGAGATGAACGCGGGACCGCTTCCCGGATGGCAGCTCCTCGCGCCGGGCCCTGACCTCCTCGAGCACCTCAGCCCCCTCGGGGTCGTCCGAGACGCCTGCGACGGAGGGGCCGGCGAGCAGCAGCTGAGCGCCCTCCGACCTCGAGTGCTCCGCGAAGCTGCGGAGGACACCCACCGGATCCTTCAGCCGGTCCCAGCGCGAGACCTGGCTGATCAGCGGCGCGTCCTCGGGAAGCGGCCCGTCTTGGATCAGGTCCGCCGTGCGGCTGACCCGTGCCCGGCTGCCGTTGAAACGGTGGAAGAAGGCGTGGCCCGGATCCTCGGTGTCCTGGAGCCCGATCGCGGCGAGGATGCCGCCGACGGCGTCCGGTGCCAGGTCCTGGTTCTTCGGGGAGAACGCGTCGATCGCCGGTGGGACGATCCAGATTCGGTCCTCATCGAGGCCCTCCCAGGCGAAGCGCCGGCGCGAGAAGACGTAGGCGTCGGCATCGACGACGTAGCGCCGCATGAACTCCCAGGCGGACCGTGCCAGCTCCCCCGGCCTGTCCACGCCGACGTGGCAGCGCCAGATCACCCTGACGTCGCTCGAGACGATGTGGGGAACGAGTCCCGCCGGTTGCGGGTCATGGATGTACACGAGGTCGCCTGGCTGCACGAGCTGAACGAGCTCGTCCGCCGCCTCGGCGAGGGCGTCCTGGTAGATCTCGCGCTCCTCAGGACCCAGCGGCCCCCCGTCTCCCTCTGATTCGTGGAGGCGATTGTGGATTCGCTTCGTCACCCGGAAGAAGTCGGGATTCCCCGAGATGGTCATCCAGCGCACGTCGACGCCGGCTCCGTGGGCATAGGCGAGGAGCGACTGGAGGAGCTCCGCCACCCCACCCCCCTTCGCCGTCGAGTTGACGTGCCAGATGACCCGGCCCTCGAGCAACCGGCGTGCCTCATGGAACGCCTCGTCCACCTCCTTCCAGCGATCGCCCAGCAGCGCCTCGAAGCGCTCGGGCGAGAGTGAGGCGACCGTGACCTCTTGCAGCGCGGCCATGACCGGGACCCTAGTCTCCGCGCGTGCTCGAGCTGCTGCCCCTGGCTCTCGGATCTGCTGTCTACCCGACTCTGCTCGCGGTGGTGATCCTGATCCTTACCCAACCGAACCCTCGCCGGCTCCTCGCCGCCTATCTCGCCGGCGCCGTGCTGACCAGCCTGACCGTCGGGCTGATCATCGTCAGCGGACTCAAATCCGGCGACGTGCTCAACGGCAGTTCCGGGCACAGCCTCAACCCCGCCATCGACCTCGCGGTCGGCCTGCTCCTGTTCGTGCTCCTCTACGTCCTGCTAAGTGGGCGGGACCGTCGCTTCGTCGAGCGCCGGCAGCGCAAGAAGGCGGAGAAGGCCAAGAGCAACAAGGAGCCCCTGTCGGATCGAATACTCGCCCGGCAGTCGATCATCCTCACCTTCATCGTGGGGATGGCGCTCAACCTGCCGGGCGCCCTCTATCTCGTGGCCCTGAAGGAGATCGCCGCCGCCGAGCAGGGCACGGTCACGGTGGTCTTCGAGCTCCTCGTCTACAACGCGATCATGTTCGCCTGGGCCGAGATCCCGCTGCTCGGCTACGGCTTCGCGCCGGAGCGGACCGAGGCGCTGATCAAGCGCATCCACGATTGGCTCGGCTCCCACACACGGCAGATCGCGCTCGTCCTCTGCGCCGTCGCGGCGGCCTACCTGACCGTCCGCGGCGCCGCGGGGCTGCTGGACTGATGGCGGCCCAGGCTCAAGCCGCCGGTCGATCCGCCCGATAGCTCCTGAATGAGCGCCGACATCAGGCGAGAGCGGATAGTGGTCGAGACGGAGCGATACCGGATCGCCGGCGAAGTCACGCTTCCCGCCGAGGGATTCCACAGCCGCCTTTCCGACCTCCTCAACCGTGAGGGCATGCGCTTCATCGCGCTCGTCGACGCCACCGTCACCGGCCGCAACGGCGAGCCTCCCGAGCAACGGCCGTTCATCGCCGTCGCGCGCGACCACGTCCAGGTCGCCTACGAGGCGAGCGAGTAGCGCCGGTCAGTTCACCGAGGGGTCCGGGGGCATCCGGGCGAGGAGCGCGAAACCGCCGCCCTTCCGCCCCAGTACCCCGGACCAGAGGTCGCCGCCGCGGAACGGGTCGTCGGGATGCGCGTCCTCAACGATCCAGTCCTCCTGCTCGAGCTCGCCGTCCAGCTGAGCCTCGCCCCAGCCGGCATAGCCGACGTAGACGCGGAGGCGGTTCAGCTCGGGCGGGTCATCGAGATCGACCATGCCGACGGAGCCCACGATCAGCTTCGTCGCCGCACTCGGATCGAGGTGGTCCCCCACCGCGGTGACTGCGTTGGGCTGAACCGGGCCGCCCACGTGGATCACGTGATCCTCGCCGATCAGCTCTGCGAGCTCGGGCGAGGCCTCCCCGACGGTCGTCTCGGAGGGACGGTTGAGAACCAGTCCGAACGCACCCTGATCGGAGTGCTCGACCACCAAGATCACGGTCCGGTGAAAGTAGTCCCGCATGCTCGGCGAGGCGACGAGCAGCTTTCCGCTGACGCTCTCCGTCACGGTTCTCACAATAGGCTGCGGGCATGGGGATAAAGCTGTACGGCACGCCGCCCTCGCCCCCCTCGCACAGTGCCCGCCTGATGCTCGAGTACAAGGGCCTCGACCACCGGGTGATCTGGCTGCTGCCGGGGATGTGGCCGGCCCTGCTGCGAACTCGCGGATTTCGCGGCGGCACCGTGCCGGCGATGAAGCTCGACGGCCGGCGCATCCAGGGCTCGACCGCGATCTCGCGCGCCCTCGAGGAGTTGAAGCCGGAGCCTCCGCTCTTCCCGTCCGATCCGGAGCGACTGGCTGCCGTCGAGGAAGCGGAGCGCTGGGGCGACCGGGTCCTGCAGGACGTCCCGCGCCGCATCGTGCGCTGGCTCTCGGTGCACCGCCCGGAGACCAAGGTTCTGATCGCCAAGGACGTCGGGATCCCGTTCCCGCGCTTCGCCGCCTGGGTCAACACGCCGTCCGCCCGGCACCTCGCGAGCAAGGTCGACGCCGACGGCCAGATCCAACGGGCGGTCGCTCAGGTTCCCGAGGTGCTCGACCACGTCGACGAGCTGATCGCAGATGGAGTCATCGGCGGCGACGAGCCGAACGCCGCCGACTTTCAGATCGCGAGCTCGGTGCGAGCGCTCCTCAACGTCAAGGACCTCGACCCGGTGACGCACGGCCGGCCGGCGACCGAGCTCGCGATGCGGCTCCTGCCCGAGTTCGGCACCGACTTCCCCCCGGGCCTTCTGCCCCACCAGTATCTGGCGGCGGCCACAAACCCCGCCGCCGGATCTAGGGCGTCAGAACGATCTTGAGCGCCTCGCGGTTGTCGTAGACGCGATAGGCCTCGCGAGCCTCGTCGAGCTTCATGTGATGCGTGACCAGCGGCGCGGGATCGAGCTCGCCCGCGCCGAGCAGGTCGAGCACCGGATCGACGTGCTTGATCACGTTGGCGTGCCCGCTGGTGAGGGTGAGCGCCTTGATCCAGAGGACGCCCATGTGCACCTCCGTCCTCTCCGCGTACACGCCCGTGACCGAGACGGTTCCGGCCTTGCGTGCGAGGCGCAGCGCGAGGTCGAGCGCGTCCGGATGACCGACGGCGTCGACGGCCAGGTCCACCCCACGCCCCTCGGTCCGCTTCTTGACCTCCCCGCGGGGGTCCTGCTCGGTGAGGTGCACGGGCGTCGCGCCGAAGGACTCGGCCATCCGCAGTCGGTCCTCGACCGTGTCGATCGCGATCACCTCCGAGGCCCCGGCGGCCTTCGCCGCCTGCACCGCGCAGAGCCCGACCGGGCCCATCCCCAGGATCGCCGCCGTCTCGCCCCCGGCCAGGGGGCGCGAGGCGACCGCGTGGTAGGCCGTCCCCATGACGTCGCCCGCGAAGAGGGCCACGTCATCGCTCAGGCCGTCGGGGACCTTGCGCAGCGTCAGGTTCGCGTGGGGGACCAGGAGCAGCTCCGCCTGCGCCCCCTGGAGCGACCCGAGCGTCTTCCCGTGGCCGAAGACCCGCGCCTGGTCGCACTTGTGAAACTCCTCGCGCCGGCAGAAGAAGCACTCGCCGCATGCGGTGCCGTAGGTGCCGAGAACGCGGTCGCCCACCGCGACCCGGCTGACTTCGTCGCCGGCGGCGACCACCTCCCCGACGAACTCGTGCCCGATCACGAAGCCGGGCTCGATCTGGACCCGCCCGTGGTAGATGTGGAGGTCGGAGCCGCAGATGCCGCTCGCCTGGACGCGGATTATCGCGTCGTCCGGCGCGAGCAGCTCAGGCTCGGGAACGTCGTCG
>Ga0081540_1001131_pt1 | contig 23575 bp, 20 predicted proteins | sample TabmetS2T1R1_FD_71024 | JGI IMG/M metagenome (GOLD analysis project Ga0081540, IMG submission 71024) | Tabebuia heterophylla rhizosphere microbial communities from the University of Puerto Rico - S2T1R1 | ecosystem: Host-associated > Plants > Roots > Rhizosphere ... | reverse complement strand
GCGGGCAGCGGGCGGACCGGAGCCCCGGCCGCGAGGAGCGCCGCTTCGGCCGCCGTCCGGACCGCGAGCGCGGCCCCCGTGGCATGCCCACCGGTGGCGAGCGCCGTGGGCCCACCGTGGAGATCAAGGGCCAGCCGGTCGCCGCCGCTGCTCCGGTGCAGGAGGGCGGTGACGTGGGCTCGGTCGGCGAGGAGCAGGTCGCCGAGGGCGAGACCCAGACCGCCGAGTAGCTCCCTCCGGAGCTTGCCAGAGCGCCTGGCTCCGGACGTCTGAACGAGAACGATTCCGCCGGCCGGTGCCGGGGCCTGCATCCAGGGCCCATGGCCGGCCGGCCCACAGCTGGAGAACTGCGATGGCGAAGGTGACGGCCGAGATGGTGAAGGAGCTCCGGGAGAAGACCGGGGCCGGGATGATGGACTGCAAGAAGGCCCTCGAGGAGGCCGAGGGCGACTACGCCCGCGCCGAGGAGTGGCTCCGCAAGAAGGGCATCACCGGGGCAGCGAAGAAGTCCGGCCGCACCGCCGCGGAGGGCCTGGTCGGCGCCTACGTCCACAACGGCAAGGTGGGCGTCCTGGTCGAGGTGAACTGCGAGACCGACTTCGTGGCCCGGAACGAGGACTTCCAGGCCCTGGTCCGTGACATCGCCCTCCACGTCGCCGCCCTCAATCCCCAGTTCGTCCGCCGGGAGGAGATCCCCGCCGAGCTCCTGGAGAAGGAGAAGGAGATCGAGCGGGTGAAGCTCCGGGAGCAGAAGAAGCCCGAGGCAATGATCGAGAAGATCCTCACCGGCAAGATCGAGAAGTACTTCGAGACCGTCTGTCTGGTGGACCAGCCCTTCGTGAAGGACGACAAGAAGAAGGTCCACGAGGTGGTGACCGAGGCCATCGCCAAGATCGGCGAGAACATCTCCATCCGCCGCTTCACCCGGTACCAGGTGGGCGAGGGCATCGAGAAGAAGAAGGAAGACCTCGCCGCCGAGGTCGCCAAGACCATCGGCCAGACCGGCGGCGGGTCGGGCTCGACCGGCCGCTGAGCGACACATCGGCCCCGGCAGGGCAGTAACGCTTCGTTGCTGCCCCAGCCGGGCGCAGGGTAGAAGCGGTCGAACGTGACCGCGCCGACACCCTCCCGGTACCGCCGCATCCTCCTCAAGCTCTCGGGCGAGGCCCTCATGGGGGAGGGGAAGTATGGGATCCATCCCCCGACCCTGGAGCGCATCGCCGCCGAGATTGGCGAGGTGGTGAAGGACGGGGTCCAGGTGGCAGTGGTGATCGGCGGGGGGAACATCTTCCGCGGCGTCTCCGCCTCCACGGCGGGGATGGATCGCGCAAACGCCGACTACATGGGAATGCTGGCCACGGTGATCAACGCCATGGCCCTCCAGGACGCGCTGGAGAAGCACGCCGTCTTCACCCGCGTCCAGTCGGCGATCAAGATGGAGCAGATCTCCGAGCCCTACATCCGCCGCCGGGCGGTGAGGCATCTGGAGAAGGGAAGGGTGGTCATCTTCGCCGCCGGCACCGGCAACCCCTTCTTCACCACCGACACCGCCGCCTCGCTCCGGGCGATGGAGATCGGCGCCGAGGTCATCTTCAAGGCCACCAAGGTGGACGGGGTCTACGACTCCGACCCGAAGAAGAACCCTTCGGCGCGCCGCTACCGGACGCTCACCTACATGGACGTGCTCCGGCAGAACCTGCACGTGATGGATTCGACGGCCATCTCGCTCTGCATGGACAACAAGCTCCCCATCGTCGTCTTCGACCTCAACGCGAAGGGGAACATCCGCCGGGCCATCACCGGTGCCGATGAGCTGGGGACGCTGGTGGGCGCGCCGGAGACGAGCTGGGCGTGAGGAAGTCTCGGCAGGAGGGCAGCACATGGCGGTGACGGACGACGTGGCGAAGGACCTGAAAGGTCGCATCGACCGGGCGCTGGAGGACCTGAAGCGCGAGCTGGCGAAGATCCGCACCGGACGCGCCTCGCTCAGCCTGCTGGAAGGAGTCCGGGTCAACTACTACGGCACGCCCACCCCGCTGAGCGGCGTGGCGAGCCTCGCAGTTCCCGAGGCCAGGCTGATCACCGTGAAGCCCTGGGAGAAGGGCCTGCTCAAGGACGTGGAGAAGGCGCTCCGCGAGGCGAACCTGGGCCTCACCCCGATGAACGACGGCGAGATCATCCGCCTGCCGATTCCCCCGCTCACCGAGGAGCGGCGCAAGGAGATCGCCAAGCAGGTGAAGACCAAGGGCGAGGAGCACAAGGTCGCCATCCGCAACGAGCGCCGCGACGCGAACGAGAAGCTCAAGGCCCTGCTCAAGGACAAGAAGATCACCGAGGACGAGAACAAGCGCGCCAGCGAGCGGGTCCAGAAGGAGACCGACGCCGGCGTCGCGCAGGTCGACCAGATCGTCGCCAAGAAAGAGAAAGAGGTGATGGAGGTCTGATGCCTCCGTCTCCGCCATGAGCCGGATCGTCGTCGCCGATGCGAGTCCTGCCGTGGCCGCCGCCCTCAGGGGTTTCCTGGAGGGCAAGTACGAGGTCCGCGCGGCGCGGGACGAGGACGAGACCCTCGAGGCGGTGAGGAGCTTCGGGGCCGATCTCCTGATCGCCTCCGAGTCCGACCGCTTCGACGCCGAGGCGGTCTGCGCGGCCCTGAAGGCCCGCGACCCGGACTTTCCGGTCATCCTGGTCTACGCCCCGGAGGAGGGTGACCCCGACGGCCGCGCGCTCCGGGCGGGCGCCGAGGCCTGCCTCCAGGGACCGCTGAAGCAGGGCACGGTGCTGAGCTGCGTGCGCAACGTGCTCGCCCTCACCGAGCTCCGGGGAAAGGCCCGGCTCGTCCGGCGGGCATCCGAGATCCCCGAGGGCGACGAGGGACTCGAGCCGCACGGAGACGACGAGTCACTCCTTCTCCCGGAGGCGGGCGTCGGACCGACCCAGGCGCCGGACTTCGGCGCCTTCCGTTCGTTGCTCGCCCGGGAGGTGAAGCGCTCGCGGCGCTACCGCTATCCGGTGGCCTTCGTCGTGGTGGCCTACGACGCGTTCGCCACCGGGATGCCGGAGCTGGAGACCACCGACGTCACGGCGCTGCTGGCCGGGGCCAAGACCGCGCTCGCCCGGCATCTCCGCGAGACCGACCTGGTCTCCTCCTTCCACCCGGGAAGCTGGGTGGTCTTCCTCCCGCACACCCCGGTGGACGGAGCGATGGTGGTGGCCGAGCGACTCCGCGAGAAGCTGACCGGGCTCCAGGGAACCTTCCTGATGGCCTCCGCCGGCGTCTCCGCTCACCTCCCGACCGAGGGCACCGGCGACCTGAGCTTCGGCAAGCTGTTTCGCGACGCGACCGATGCGCTCGCCCAGGCGCGGCTGGAAGGCGGCGGACGCACGCTGATGTCAGGTGGGCCCGACGCCGGCGGCCGGCGGCGGAAGAACCGGCTGTTCATCGCCTAGTAGCGGAGCGGCTCGCCGGTGAGCGCGGCCACGCACTCGGAGATCCAGGCGAGGAGCTCCAGGCCCTTGGCCTTGTCGTCCATCCAGCGCCCGTCGTCGCCGAGCGTGAAGTGGATGCCCATCCCCTTGCCCGCGACCCAGATCTGTCGCACCGCCCGCTGGGTGTTGATGACCACCTTCTCTCCGGAAGCGGAGGTGAGGGTCACCATGTCCCCGGTGGCAACCGCGTCGAGGACGTCAGGGTCCACCTGGTCCACCGCGCCGAGGATGCGCTTCCACAGCCCGGCCACCAGCCCGTTGTAGCGGGCCTCGTCCATCATGGCTTCAGCTCCTCCAGGACTTCCTCGCCCGGAGCGGCGAAGAAGAGGAGGCGGGCCGGCTCATCCAGGCTGTCGATCTCCAGGGCGATCACCGAGCCGGTCGGGACGGAACGCGGGAACTGGGCGAGGGACATGAGGTGCGCCGCCATCGCCGGGATCGAGGGGTTGTGGCCCACCAGGATCAGATCGTCCTCGCCGTGCTCCTTGAGGAGCCGCTCCTGACTGCCCACCGGCATGTCCGGCAGGAGCGCCTTGTGCACGCGGAGCGGCACGTCCAGCTCCTGGACCAGGGAGAGGATCTGCGCCGTCTGCACGGCGCGAACGAGAGGGCTCATCAGGACCAGGTCCACCCCGTGCATCCGCTTGGAGAGGGAGCGGTAGTGCTTCTCGGCGGCGTGGCGTCCCTTGCCGGTGAGCGGGCGGGCGCCGTCGTCCAGGCCTTCCGGCACGTCCGAGTCGGCCTGCGCATGGCGCACCAGGTACACCTTCACGGACGAGCCTCCCCTGCAGCGCCTTCCCCTCCCGGCAGGTCGTACACGAGCGTGCCCGAGACGGTCAAAGGGTATGGCAGAAGGGGGTCCATGCGTGGACCCTGGTCGGCGACCGCGGCGCTGCTGGTCCTGACGGCGGCCTGTCACCGGGCCGGCCCGCGGGAGCCCGCGCCGGATGCCGGGACGCTCGCCGCCGCGCTCCCCGCGCCCGACGCCGGGCTGACGCTCACCGTGGCGAAGCTCGACGGCTTCCTGGCCTACGAGCGCCTCCTCCGGGGCGAGCCTGCTCCCTCGGTGCGGCAGGTCCAGCGGCTGGCGCAGGCCGCGGACGGCGGAGGACGCGCGCTCGAGGACGCGTACGCGGGGCTACAGCGGAGGACCGACCGGGCGCAGGCCGTGCGCGTCGATGCCGGGCTCAGCGCCGCCGAGGTCCAGGCCCTGGAGTCGCTGACCGCCGAGGTGGCGCTGGCCCGGGCCGGGGCAGGTGGACCCGAGCTGGAGGAGGCTCTGCGCGCGCTGGAGACGGCGAAGGACCAGCTCCCGGCGGAGCAGCGGGCGGGCGTCGAGCGGACGGTGAAGCGGCTGCGCGAGCAGCAGGAGAGGGCGGCGAACCTCGCCGAGATGCGCGCCCGGTGGGGCGATGCGGCGGTGGACACCGTGCTCGCTCGGGAGAAGGCGGTGCTCGAGCTCTGGGGTGTTCCGGCCCGCTGAGCCCTGCGGGGCGCGTCACCGGGGTTCGAGCGGTGTCTCGGCGGCGGGCGCGGCGCTCACCGCGATCGCGCAGCAGCAGGCTCCGAGCACGAACCACCAGTAGTTGCAGAACGACTGCTTCGAGAGCGCGATGAAGACCGCGTAGACCAGCGCAGAGCCGGTGACGAAGGCGGCAGGTCCGCGGCGCCCGCCGGCGAGGACCGCGACCAGGGCGGCAACGGTGCCGGAGAGCATCCACGGGAGCACGTTGAACATCGGGTGGCCCTTCTCGACCACCCACCAGGCCGGCAGCGACAGCGCCTCGTTGCGAAACGGCTGGGCGAACTGGGCGAGGACCACGCTCTTCCAGAAGGCCCGGGGGTCCCAGAGGAAGAAGGGCAGGGTGATGGCCGCGGCGACGGCGATCGCCGGGAGCACCAGCCGGGCGTAGTCCCGCCAGCGAAACGGCCGCGGAAGGAGGAGCGCCGCGAGCGGAAGGAAGAGCACGGTGTACTGCTTCCAGGCCAGCAAGAGCCCCAGCGCGACCCAGAGCCAGCGCGAGCGGCGCACCGCTGCCAGGGCGACGAGCGCGAGCAGGGCCACGCCGAAGGGCTCGGTCCACCCCTGCTCCAGGACGAAGAACATCCGCGGGGTGAAGAGGAGCAGCGCCATGGCCAGCAGTGGCAGGCGTCCCGGGGCGAGCCCGGCGAACGCAGCCGCGGTGATGGCGCAGGCCGCGAGCTGGGCCATCCGGAAGTCGCCGGCGACGAGCCAGCCGGGGAAGGCGAGGAGGAGCGAGAGCGGGAAGTAGGGAAACCCGATGTAGACCGTCTTCGCGTCGGCGATGCCCGGGCCGTAGAACTGCATGTTTCCGTAGATGTTGGGGAAGGTGAGCGCGTACGGATCGTGCCCGTGGGCGAGCGCGCGGCTCGCCTCCTGCTGGAAGACGAAGACGTCGATGTGCGGCGGGTAGGACGCGCGGATCATCCACCAGCCGGCGATCGCGAAGAGCAGGACCAGCGCCGGGCCCTGGTAGGGACCGAGGGCGGGTCGGCGGGCGAGCGCGGCTCCAGCGACGACTGCCGCCGCGGCGAGGACGGCGAAGAAGTCCCGGAAGCCAGGGATGGGGCGGGCGTAGTACCCGGGTGGGCTCGTGACCAGCTGCGAGAACTGGAGGGCGAGCCCGACGCCCAGCACCGCGACCGCGAGCTGATCCCCGGTGGCCTCCACCGTCTCCCAGGGCGGTGAGAGCGCGGCGAGCGCGATCGCGAGCAGCGTGGCGAAGAGGTACGGCCAGGCGTCGGGGTGCCCGTTGCCGTTGTTGATCTGGAGCGCCTGACCGAGGAACACCGCGGCCACCGAGAGGAGGAACGCGCGGGTGGCGCTCCCCGGGAGCGCGAGCCCCGGGACGTCGGTCTCGGCGGCCCGGGTCAGGGTCACCGGGGCTTCTTCCGGGGCGTACGGCTCCGCCGGGCGGCGGCGGCGAGCCGTGGCCGCTCGACTCGCGCGGGCTCGGCGGACTGCCTGCTGTCGGCGAGCACGAAGGCGACGTCCGGCGTGGTCTCCGCCTCGACGAAGATCTGGTAGCTGAACAGTGCGGGGCTCAGGCGGATCAGCGCCTGGTTCAGCCGGAGCAGCCCCATCCCGATCGGATTCTTGCCCACCGCCTTGGGGAAGGGCGCGGGCACGCCGCGGATCGCGCGGATCCGCAGCCCGGAGTCGACCAGGAGCCGGCGGAGGCTGCGGAAGGTGAAGAGCCGGGTGTGGGTCCGGTCCAGGATGCCTGCCTTGCCGTAGTTGAACTGCCCGGCGAGGAGCATCAGCCGCTGCACCCCGAAGGCCACGTTGGGCGTGGTGAGGACGAGCGTGCGCGGGCGGTGATCGAGATTGCGCCGGAGCGTCGCGAGGAAGCGCTCGGGGTCGTGGAGGTGCTCGATGACGTCGAGCAGCAGCAGCACGTCGACCGCCGAGAGGTCGAGCTCGAGCGGATCGGCGTTCAGGTTCCTCACCAGCACCTGGGTGTGCCGCGGAACCTCGGTGGGAGGGAGCCGATCCACGAGGGTGACGGTGCACCCCTTGTCCACCAGCTGCTGCGCCAGGTGCCCGGGGCCGGCGCCCAGGTCCATCACCCGGCTGCGCTCCGGCACGGCGTCGAGGGCGTAGGTGTGGCTGGAGGCGTAGCCGAGCTTCGGAACGTAGTGACCGTGGTCGTCGGCCGGGCCCACGTCGTACTTGCGCTGGTAGAGGATGCCGGCGCGGTGGGCAGCGTTACGGAGCGTGGCGAGGGCGACGTTCCTCGCGTATGCCAGGCCGTTCACCCGGGAGATCTCGTCGCCGTAGTAGGTGGGGATGGGCAGCTCGAGGATCCGGGCGCCGGCGTTCAGCAGCTGGAGGATGATCTCGGTGTCGAAGTGGAAGTCGTTGGAGTTGAGCTCCAGGGGTAGCCGCGCGAGCGTCGAGACCCGGTAGAGGCGGTACCCGGAGTGGAACTCGGAGAGCTGGGTGCCCAGCACCGCGTTCTGGAACGTGGTGAGGATCTTGTTCCCCACGAACTTGTAGAGCGGCATCCCGCCCTGGAGCGCGCCGAAGCGCGACATCATCCGGCTGCCGAACACCGCGTCCGCCCGGTCCTCGCGGAGGGGCTCCAGGAGCCTGGGGAGCTCCTCGGGGGCGTACTGTCCGTCGCCGTGGACCATGGCCACCACGTCGAACTTCTCGGCGATGGCGTAGGCGTAGCCGACCTTCTGGTTTCCGCCGTACCCCTGGTTGTAGGTGTTGCGGAGGACGGTCAGTGGAAGGTCGGGGTGGGATTCCTGGTACTGCCGACCGATGTCGAACGTGCGGTCCCGCGAGGCATCGTCAACGACCAGAATCTCGCAGTCCCAGTCACGAAAGATGGTGCGAGGAATTCGCTCCAGCACCTGGACCAGGGTGGACTCCGCCTGATAGGCGATGACGAAGACGAGCAGCTTCGGGGGGCGCGACGCCATGTCTAAGAGATCTTCCGTACTTTCGAGAGGATGGGCCAGGGAGTCAACGTTTGAGGACGCGTGATGCCATGGCTCGAGGCAAGGACGCCAGCCTTCGCGCGATTCATCAGTTCCATTCCGGGTCCGCCGCCGGAGACGCGGTCACCTCGGCGATGTTCCTGATGCAGCAACACCTGCGCGCCCTGGGCTTTCAGTCGGAGATCTTCGTCGAGCACGTTGGAGCCGGGCTGGAGGGCAGGGTGCTGCCCCACTCGGGTTATCGCTGGTCGCGGAGCGACTCGTTCATCGTGCACCACTCGATGGGGCACGACCTGGGGGACTGGGTGAAGGCGCTCCCCAGACCCAAGCTGCTGATGTACCACAACGTCACCCCGGCCGAGTTTTTCCCGGAGGGCTCGCAGACCCGCCGGTATGCAGCGCTCGGGCGCGCGATGCTGGACGAGTACCGGGCGCATTTCGACGGCGCGCTCGCCGTCTCCGAGCTGAACGCCGAGGAGCTTCGAGAGAGGGGCTACCCGCACGTCTCCGTCGTGCCGGTGCTCTTCGACCTGGACGAGCTGCGCGCCGCGGAGTGGTCGCTCACCGACCGGGACGAGACCTCGTTCACCGTCCTCTTCGTCGGGCGGATCGCGGAGAACAAGCGCCAGCTGGAGTTCCTCGAGGTGATGCGCCGCATCGAGGGCCTGACCGAACGTCCCACCCGGCTGATTCTGGTGGGCGATGACCACGGTCCTTACGGACAGGAGCTGCGCCGACAGATCGCGAGCTCCGGTCTCGAACACCGGGTCCAGGTGACGGGCAAGGTTCCGCGGTCGGAGCTGCTCGGGTGGTATCGCCGGGCCGATGTGTTCCTCAGCCTGAGCGAACATGAGGGCTTCGGGGTCCCGCTCATCGAGGCGATGGCCTTCGACGTGCCCGTCATCGCGTATCGCTCCTCGAGCATTCCCTGGACCCTCGGCGGGGCCGGGGTGCTGCTCGAGCGAAAGCAGCCGGACGAGGTCGCGTCCCTGCTCGCGGTCCTTGCAGAGGATCGAGCTCTGCGCCGCGCGCTCCTCTCGGGACAGCGGCGACGGCTTCATGAGTTCACCGGGGAGCGTCTGCGGCAGCAGCTTCGAGATGCCCTCGCCCGCGCGAATCTGAAACCACGGCTCTCCGCCGCTGCCGAGCCTGCCCGCGAAGCGCCCACCTGGCAGGTGGAAGGGCCCTTCGAGACGACCTACAGCCTCGCGATCGTGAATCGCGAGCTGGCCTCGGCGCTCGAACGGGCCGAGCCGGGTGGCACCGCGCTCTTCCCGACCGAGGGCCCGGGTGACTACCGGCCGGACCCGGCGAACCTGGCCAAGCTTCCGGAACTGGAGCCGCTCTGGCGCCGCGGCGGAAAGAGCATCGGCGCGCGGAGGGTGATCCGGAATCTGTACCCGCCCCGGGTGCACGATGCGCATGCCCTGACCAACGTCCTCCACTTCTTCTGGGAGGAGTCGGTCGTTCCACGCGACTGGATCGCGAGCTTCAACGATCATCTGGACCTGGTCGCTGCGCCGTCCCGGTTCGTCAAGAAGGCGCTCCGCGATTCCGGGCTCGAGACACCCATCGCCGTCGTCGGTACCGGGGTCGATCACATCGCGCGGATCTCTCCCCAGCCCGTTGCGCACGCGCTGGGGCGCGGGTTCCGGTTCCTCCACGTCTCTTCCGCCTTTCCGCGGAAGGGCGTGGACGTGCTGCTCCGCGCTTACGCCCAGGCCTTCTCCAGCGCCGACGATGTCACGCTGGTCCTGAAGACCTTTCCCAACATCCACAACACCGTCGCCCATCAGCTGGAGGAGCTGCGACGGAGTGACTCGCGCTTCCCCGACGTGGTCCTGATCGACGAGGACCTGCCTTCTGGTCAGATCCTGGAGCTCTACCGGCGATGCCAGGCGCTGGTCGCTCCCAGTCGCGGGGAAGGCTTCGGGCTCCCGATGGCGGAGGCGATGTGGCTCGGCATGCCGGTGATCACCACCGCGGCCGGTGGCCAGACCGACTTCTGCACCGACGAGACCTGCTGGCTGGTGGACTGCAAGGCTGAGCCGTCACGAAGTCACCTGGCGCAGCCAACCTCGCTCTGGTTCGAGCCGGACGTCGGCTCTCTGGTGAACGCGCTTCAGGCCGTCCATCGAGCGAGCCCGAGGCAGCGCGAGGCAAGGACCGCTCGCGCCCGGGAGCTGGTGACTCGCCGCTACACCTGGGACGTCGTCGCGGGGCGGCTCCGCCGTTCCGTCGAGGCGATCGAGGCCGCGCCGGCTCCCGGCCCGGGTCGGCCCAAGCTCGCCTGGGTCTCCTCGTGGAACACGAAGTGCGGAATCGCGAGCTATTCGGAGTACCTCCTCCGTCACTTCCGGAATGACTTCGAGCTCCGGATCTTCGGCAGCAGGCGCGACCAGCAGCTCGTTCCCGATGGAGAAGAGGTCCGTCGCTGCTGGGATGACCGGAACAACCCTTCGCTCGATGATCTGGCCAGTGAGCTCGCCGCGTTCGGGCCGGACCTCGTCGTGTTTCAGTACAACTTCGGCTTCCACGACCTTCCAGCCTTCGGCCGACTCGTCCAGTCGCTCGAGAACCGCGGCATCCCGGTGGTCGTGACGTTCCATTCGACGAAGGACGTGAACAAGCCCGACATCCAGGCCTCGCTCGGCAGCATCCGGTCCGAGCTCGCCACGGCGTCGCGGCTGCTCGTTCACTCCCCGACGGACGTCTCGGTCCTCGAGCAGTTCGGGCTTCGCGACAACGTGACCCTCTTTCCGCAGGGCGTGCTCCCCACGCAAGACCTGGACATCGGCGCCGCGCGCGCTCTTCTCGGCCTTCCTGTCGACGTTCCCATCGTCGCCTCGTACGGATTCCTGTTGCCCCACAAGGGACTGGAGCAGCTCATCGAGGCGCTCCCCCAGCTGCAGAAGAGCGTTCCCGGAGCGCGGCTGCTCATGGTGAACGCCCTCTATCCGAATCCGCAATCGGGCGAGCAGCTCGCGCGGCTGCAAGCGACCGTGAACCGCCTGGGGCTTCAGCAGTCGGTGACGATGATCACCGACTTTCTGACCGACGAGGAAACCTTGACGCTCGTCCAGGCGGCGCAGCTGGTGGTGTTCCCGTACCAGCAGACCGCCGAATCATCGAGCGCCGCCGTCCGAGTCGGTCTTGCGGCACGCCGCCCGGTCGCGTGCACTCCGAGCGAGATCTTCGAGGACGTCCGGGCCGTCGTGCACACGCTCCCCGGCTTCGACCCGGCATCCCTGGCGAGCGGACTCGCCGAGCTGCTGCGCGATCCGGATCGGCGTGCGTCGACGCAGAAGGCTCAGGACGCGTGGCTGGAGACCCACGACTGGGCCGTGCTCGCTCGCCGGTTGCGCGGGCTGCTGCGCGGTATCGTGAACGACCGCCGTCTGGATTCGTCGCTCGGAAGGCGTGGAGAGGAGATCGATCTTGAGCGAGCCGCTTCTGCAGGTTGACGACGGGCAGATCGACCCCGCCGCGCTCCGGGCACGGGTGCAGGACAAGCTGAGGCGCCAGCGTGCCCCGGCCCCGTCCATTCCTGCCTCTCCTGGCCGGCTGGCGGCCGGAGGCTTCCAGGACGTCGATCGTGCCCTGGCCCAGGCAGCGGAACACTGGGAGGTCGGGGCCGAAGTTCCGCCGATGCACAAGCTGCGAGGCCTGGTCCGGAGTGTGGCCACCCCGGCGGCGAAGGCCGTGCTCCGGGTCGCCCAGCTCGTCACTCGCGACCAGCGTGACTTCAACGGGGCGGTCCTCCAGGCGCTCCAGCAGCTGCGCGGACTGATCGCGGGGCAGGTCGACGAGGCGAAGCGCGCGCTGAACTCGGAGATCCAGGCAATGCGCGCGGCAATTGGCGACAGCGTCACGGTGGATCAGCTCGAAGCAGAGCGAGCGGCGCGCGAAACAGGCCTCGCGAAGCTCGTGGCGCAGAACGAGGCGCAGGGCAAGGCGGTCGAGGTTCTCCAGGCCGAGCTTCGCCAGGCCAAGGAGCGATTGCAGGCGGAGCAGGCACGCCGCGAGGAGGTCCAGCGGGGTCTCGTGCTCCAGGAACGCCGCCTCACGGTACTGATCGAGGAGGCACGCAAGCGGCTCCAGGGACCCCTCGAGAAACCCCAGATCGAGGTCCTTGCCTCCGAGGGCCAGAAGATGCGGGAGCGGTACTACCCATCCTTCGAGGATGCCTTCCGGGGAGGTGCGGAGGAGATCCGGGAGCGTCTGAAGGCGTACCTCCCCGTGCTGCGAGAGTCCCGCGCCGGGGAGCCCAGGCGCCCCGTGCTCGACGTCGGCTGTGGTCGCGGTGAGCTCCTCCAGCTGCTCGCGGACGAGGGGCGCGAGGCGCTCGGCGTGGACCTGAACGAGGAGATGGTCGAGCGGTCGCGCGCCGCCGGGCTCAAGGTGGAGCTCGCCGACGCCATTGCCCATCTTCGCTCGCTTCCCGACGGGAGCCTCGGGGCCGTGACCGCGATCCATGTCATCGAGCACCTTCCGCTCGAGTCGATCCTCTCGCTCTTCGAGGAGTGCTCCCGGGTGCTCGCGCCCGGAGGCGTCGCGATCTTCGAGACTCCCAATCCGGAGAACGTCATCGTCGGGGCGTGCAACTTCTACATGGACCCGACTCACATCCGGCCGCTTCATCCTTCGACGATGCGGTTCTTCGCCGAGGCGCGAGGGCTCGTCCGGGTGCGGGTGGACTACTTCCGTCCGATGATCGTTCCCGACCTCGGGTCGGCGCAGGCCTCGGAGTGGTTCCGGACGCACCTCTTCGGAGCCCAGGACTACGCGGTGATTGGCTACCGCGCGGCCGAGAGCTCCTGAGCTCGGCTCGGATGAGGGACGGAGGCAGCACCCTCGGGTCATCCCCCTTCCGGGTGGGCGCGTGGCTCCCTGGCGGGCTGGCGTGGCTGGGGCTCGTGCTGAGCCTCGTGCTTCTCTACCTGCGCCTGAGCGCGGAAGACCCCTCGATCGTCTGGCGGGTCTGGCTCTCCAGTGACACCCTCTACCCGGTCAACGTCTTCACCGACGTCTTCCACGACGGATACGGCATCTCGGGCTGGCGCTTCTCGATCGCCCCGTGCTGGTTCCCGGACCTGGTGGCGACCGGGCTCTTCCTCGCGCTCACCGGGAACGTCGTCCTGGCGACCTTGCTCGCCGGCTTCATCCAGATCGTCGCCCTGGTCCTGCTCTTCAAGGCGTTCCGCGTGGCGCTGGGGCTGCCACGTCAGGGCGCGATGGGTCCCATCCTGCTGCTGGTCGCGGTGCTCCTCACGATCTTCGTGGCGAACCATCCCGGGCTCACCGACGTGGACGTGTTCCAGCTCTTCCTCCCCCAGAGCCACGTCGGGAGCGTCTGCGTCGCGCTCGGCGGCCTGGCGCTCGGAATCGCCATCGCACGCCGGGAAGGAGAGGGGAGATCCGCCGGCTGGACGATGGTCGGCGGCTACGTGGTGCTCTGCGTGCTCGGAGGCATGAGCAACCTGCTCTTCCTGCCCAATGCGCTCGTGCCGCTGACGATCGTCGCGGTAGCCTTCGTTCTGCTCGGGCTACTGCCGCGCAGGGCGGGAGCTCTGCTCCTGCTGGGCTGGCCAGCCGCGGTCGTCGGCATCTTCCTCAACCGGACGCTCTTCCGGGTGACCGACCTCGCCGCCCAGGCGGGAAGCTCCCGGGCACGCATCCGGACCGCGCTGGTGGTATTCACCCGCGGCTTCTTCTCCAACCTCCTGTCCGGCGAACCGTTGCATCTCGCGGCGGTGCTCTGGGCCGTGGTCTGTCTCGCCGTCGGCTGGCTCGCGCTCCGCTCCGCGCTGGCGTCTCGGTCGGAGGATCAGCGGCGAACGCAATCGCTGGCGGCGATGCTGTTTCTCTGCCTCTTCCTCTCCAGCGCGGCGGGCTGCGCCGCGATCGTCCTGGGCGGGAGCAACGGGCTGGCGGTCTTCAAGGACTACCGCTGGTCGATGCACTACCTGCATCCCACGTTCCTCGTGCCCCTGTTCGGATTGCCCGCCGTGGGTGCGTGGTGGCTGCAGCGAGCCCGTCCGCGCGCGGTCCGGTGGGTGGGGACGGCGTCCTCGGTGGCGGCGTGTGCCCTGCCGGTGTACGCGCTCGCCGGGACGAAGCCCCCGGCGACCCTGCTCCAGGCGCAGGTGCCTCCCATGACGCAGTTCATGGACGAGCTCGCGGCGCGGGAACATCTCCGGACCGGGTTTGCCGGATACTGGCAGGCGCGGCCGATCACCTTGTTCTCCAGAACTGGCCTGCGGGCGTATGCGGTCGACGGGTCGATGACCCCGCTACTCTGGGTCAGCAATCTGCAGTGGTACCAGCAGCTCAGGCGGGCCGACGGCAAGGGATTCGACGTGGACTTCGTCGTCCTCGACGACCCACTCTGGAAGCTCAGCCGTGAAGCAGCGGTCTCGGTCTTCGGCGAGCCGAGGCGAGAGGTCCGGTTCGGAGGGACCCGCGTGCTGATCTACGGCGGGCGACAGGAAGCACCGAGCCCCGTGCCGGGCCCCGTGCCGGTCGAGGTGCCTACCGAGGCGAGGCCGGTTCCGAGCCGCTGACCGGGGTCCGGGGCCCGCCGAGCGATGCGATCAGCTCCTCGAGCGCGTCCTGGACCGTCCTCCGTCGCCGCCATCCGAGCGATTCGATGCGGGTCGGGTCCCCGACCAGCCAGGGGATCTCCACCGGGCGCAGGCGCTGCGGATCCACCCGGACCTCGGCGCGCGTCCCGAGGAGCTGCTGCAGCTCGTCCAGGAGATCACGGATGCTCCGGCCCTTCCCGGAGCAGAGGTTGTAGACCTCGCCTGGGTGACCTCGCTCGAGCAGCAGCAGGTATCCGTCGATGACGTCCAGGACGTGCGAGAAGTCCCGCACCGGCGACAGGTCGCCTACCTCGACCACCGGCGGCGCAGCGCCGCGGGCGACGTCCAGGAGCTGCCGGGTGAGCGAGGGGACGACGAATCCCCGCGCCTGGCCCGGTCCGAGGTGGTTGAAAGGCCTGACGAGCACCACGTGGAGCTCGTACGACTCGACCATCTGCCGCGCGAGGACCTCGGCCGCGACCTTGCTCGCCGCGTAGGGGCTCAGGGGGCGGAGCGGATCCGTCTCCTTCGCCGGGTGGCCGGGCGCCACCGCGCCATACGCCTCCCCCGAGCCGACGAGGAGGACCCGCGCCCGTGGAGCGTGACGCCTGACCGCATCGAGGAGGTTCGCGGCTCCCAGCGCGTTCACCGCGACGGTTGCCGCCGGGTGCTCGTGACTGCGGGCGACCGAGCTGACCCCTGCGAGATGGATCACCGCATCGGGGAGGCTCTTGCCGATCCGGGCCTCCACGGCGTCGCCGCGGGTGATCTCCAGCTCCTCAGGGCCTCCGGGTCCGCTGCAGGCCTCGACCGTGTCTCCCCGCGCGCGAAGGGTCTGGACCAGGTGGGTCCCGACGAATCCGTCGGCCCCGGTCACGAGGACCTTCACCTCAGCGACTCCCGCGGAGTCTCTCGAGGTCGGCGTCCACCATCATCTCCACCAGCTGACGGAAGCTGACCGTCGGCTCCCAGCCGAGCTTCTTCTTTGCCTTGGCCGGATCGCCGATCAGGAGATCGACCTCCGCGGGGCGTACGAACCGCGAATCGGTGACGACGTGCTCCTGCCAGTCGAGCCCGGCGTGCGCGAAGGCGAGCTCGCAGAGCTCGCGCACGCTGTGGGTCTCGTGGGTCGCGATGACGTAATCGTCCGGTGTGGGCTGCTGGAGCATCATCCACATCGCACGGACGTAGTCGCCGGCGAAGCCCCAGTCACGCCGCGCGTCCAGGTTTCCGATCGCCAGCTTCTTCTGGAGCCCGAGCTTGATGCGCGCGACGCCGTCCGTCACCTTGCGGGTGACGAACTCCAGCCCGCGGCGAGGGGACTCGTGATTGAAGAGAATCCCGCTCACCGCAAAGAGCCCGAAGGACTCCCGGTAGTTCACGGTGATGTAGTGCCCGTAGGCCTTCGCGACTCCGTAAGGCGAGCGGGGGTGAAAGGGCGTGTCCTCGGTCTGCGGCGTCTCCCGGACCTTGCCGAACATCTCGGAGGACGACGCCTGGTAGAAGCGGGTCTCAGGCGCGGTGTGGCGGATCGCCTCCAGCACCTTGGTCACGCCGAGCGCGGTGAACTCGCCGGTGAGCACCGGCTGTGACCAGCTCGTCGGCACGAATGACTGGGCTGCGAGGTTGTAAACCTCGTCGGGCTTGATCTCCCGGAGCAGGGACGACAGCGAGTACTGATCGAGCAGGTCACCCTGGTGGAGCGGGACGCGGTCCCGGAGGTGCTCGAGGCGCTCGAAGTTCTCGCTGGAGGAACGTCGAACCATTCCGTGAACTGCATAGCCCTTCGAGAGGAGCAGCTCGGCGAGATAGCTCCCGTCCTGCCCGGTGATCCCGGTGATCAGTGCACTCTTCATGATTGGCACGCCGGTGTAGAGCACACCGGCGGAACCTGGTGCAACACTGCCTCACCACGCGTTCGAGGGCTCAGAACGTACGCACGCAGACCTTGCCACCACCGTCGGCGTCCATGCACTCCTGGACGGTGATTGCAAAGTTGCAGCACTCGGCCGTCGTGGTGCAGGCGCTCCCTTCGGCCTTGCAGCAGATCCCCTCGATGGCGTGGAAGCTGCTGCACGCGAGCCCCGGAAGACACTGATCGGCGAAGAAGCACGGCCCCCCGACGTCGTTCTTGCAGGTGCCCGAGCCGCCGTCGAGGACGCATGTCCCGCAACAATCCACGGCACCCGTGCAGGCGCCGTACTTCTGGCAGCAGGTTCCGGCATCCGATCCCTTCCCGCAGCAATCGTCGCTGACCGGTGCCGGCGCTCCGTTCGGGACGCAGGGACCGCAGGCTCCAGTCGAGAGACAGGTCCCACAGCACTCGTCGTCGTTTCCGCACGGCTGCGTGTCCGGCTTGCAGCACCTGTTCTCACATTGAGTGGAGCAGCACTCGCCGTCGGTCACGCAGTAGTCCGATAGGGCCAAGCACGTCGGCGACACACAGAGGTGATGGACCGGGTCACAGGCGAACGCGCCGCAGCAGTCGAGGCTCGAATCGCAGGGATCTCCGTGCTGACCGCAGCCGCATGCTCCTTCCCGGCAGAGGAGATGGGCACAGCACCCGCTTCCGGGACCGCAGGACTCGCCTGACGACCCACAGGCCGTGCCGCAGACGCCGCTTCGACAGAACGTTCCCGAGCAGCACTCGTTGTCGGCGGCACAACCTTGCCCGGTCTGCCGACACTCGCTGGTGCAAACGCCACCTTGGCACGACGCGCCCGAGCAACACTCGTTGTTGCTGCTACAGCCCTCTCCGTCGTGCCGGCACTCGCTGGTGCACGTCCCGGACGGACAGCCCAGGCCCACACAACACGACCCGCTGTTCTCGCAGGCTGTGCCGGACTCCCGGCACGAGTCGGTCTGGCAAGCAGTGGGAACCAGCGCGACCCCGCAGAGCAGAGCGAGCACCCACCACAGACTCTTCGGGATCGACTTCACGGCTACCCCCCCGACGACTTTCTGCGGGGACGACTGATAGCACACCCCGGACCGCTCGCGATCGCCACCGCCTCGCCGGGTGGTCCATCTACCGACTCGGACTGCAAGGCATCGATGGAACGGAGTTCGACTTTCGGATATCGAGGTCGCCGGAGACCCTCACTCGGCAGATGAACGTCCTCGTCACCGGCGGTTGCGGTTTCATCGGCTCGAACCTGGTGCGCCATCTCCGTGCCGAGCGTCCGGACTGGACGGTGGTCAACCTCGACCTGCTCACCTACGCGGGCAACCTCGAGAACCTCTCCGACCTCGAGGCTGACCGGCAGCACGTCTTCACCCGCGGAGACATCGGCGACCGGTCGATGCTGGACTTGCTGCTCGAGCGGCACCGGATCGACGCCGTGCTCCATCTCGCCGCCGAGAGCCACGTCGATCGCTCGATCCTCGGGCCCGAGGCCTTCGTCCGGACCAACGTTCTCGGCACGCAGGTCCTGCTCGAGGCGGCCCACCGGGCCGGCGTCCGCCGCTTCGTGATGGTGTCCACCGACGAGGTCTATGGCTCGCTCGGGCCCACCGGCGCCTTCACCGAGACCTCGCCGCTCCAGCCCTCCAGCCCGTACTCCGCTTCCAAGGCCGCGGCGGACCTCCTCGCCCTGGCCTTCCACCATACCTTCGGGCTGGACGTGGTCGTGACCCGCTGCTCGAACAACTACGGGCCCTACCAGTTCCCCGAGAAGCTCATCCCCCTGATGGTGGTGAACGCCCTCCACGACGAGCCCCTTCCGGTCTACGGCGACGGGGGAAACGTCCGCGACTGGCTCCACGTGGAGGACCACTGCCGGGCGCTGGTCGCGGTGCTCGAGCGTGGGAGCGCCGGAGAGGTCTACAACATCGGAGGTGGAGCCGAGCAGCGGAACCTCGACCTGGTGAAGATGTTGCTCGCCGCGCTGGGCAAGCCGGAGTCGCTCATTCGCTTCGTCCATGACCGGCCCGGCCACGATCGGCGCTACGCCATCGACCCGACGAAGATCCGCGGCGAGCTGGGCTGGAAGCCCGAGCGGAGCTTCCCGCAGGGGCTGGAGGCCACCGTTCGCTGGTACGTGGACAACCCCGACTGGTGGAAGCACGTGAAGAGCGGCGCGTACCGCCAGTACTACGAGAGCCAGTACCGGGCACGGCTCGGGGGGTAGATCGGCGCGATGCGGATCACGGTCACCGGCGCCAATGGCCTCGTGGGAAGCCGACTCTGCCGCTTGCTGGTGGTGGAGGGGCACGCGGTGACCGCGGTCGCGCGCGGCGAACGCCGCACGGTCGGAGACTTCGAGTACCTGGCCTGCGACCTCGGCGACCGCCGCTCGACGGCCGAGGCTCTGGCCCGTGCCCGCCCGGAGGTCGTCGTGAACACGGCGTCGATGACCGAGGTGGACGCCTGCGAACGGCGCCCCGAGGATGCCTGGACGGCCAATGTGATGGCAGCGGCCAACGTCGCGCTCGAGGCACGGGCGGTCGGGGCGCACCTGCTCCACGTCTCCACCGACTACGTCTTCGATGGTCAGGACGGGCCCTACGACGAGGACGCCCGTCCCAATCCCTCCGGGGTGTACGCCCGGACGAAGTGGGCCGGCGAGGAGGCGGTGCGGTTGCTGGTGCCGAGCTGGGCCATCGCCCGGACCGCGGTGGTGTACGGCTACCCTCCGTCGCAGCGTCCGAACTTCGGCAGCTGGCTCCTGGGGACGCTGAGGGACCGGAAGACCGCCCGGCTCTTCGTGGACCAGTTCGTCTCTCCGAGCCTCGCCCTCAACGTCGCCGAGCAGCTGGCAGAGCTCGCGGCCCGGCGGCTTCCCGGCATCTGGAACGTCGCAGGGGCGGAGGTGGTGAACCGGCTCCAGTTCGGGGAAGCTCTCTGCGACGTGTTCGAGCTCGACCGCGCCTTGCTCCAGCCGAGCCGCCTCGCCGACGCGGGGATGGCCAGCCCCCGTCCGCCACGGAGCGGCCTCCGGGTGGACAAGGCGCTGGCGACGCTGTCCGCGCGGCCGCTGGGTCTCCGGGCCTCGCTGGAGCAGTTCCGGGCCGAGGTCGAGGGCGCGCGGTGAAGGGCATCATCCTCGCCGGCGGCTCCGGGACGCGCCTCTACCCGCTGACCCGGGTGATGAGCAAGCAGCTGCTGCCGGTCTACGACAAGCCGATGATCTACTACCCGCTCAGCACGCTGATGCTGGCGGGCATCCGGGACGTCCTCGTCATCTCCACGCCCCAGGACCTTCCACGCTTCCAAGAGCTGCTGGGCACCGGCGCACAGTGGGGGCTTCGCTTCTCGTTCGCCGAGCAGCCACGCCCCGAGGGGATCGCGCAGGCCTTCGTCATCGGCCGGCCATTCGTCGGGAACGACCGCGTCGCGCTCGTCCTCGGCGACAACATCTTCTACGGGCACGGGTTGCCTGCGCACCTGGTCGCCGCAGCTGGCCGCGAGAAGGGCGCGACCGTGTTCGCCTATTACGTCCGTGACCCGGAGCGATACGGCGTCGTGGAGCTCGGGTCGGACAACCGCGCACGCTCCATCGAGGAGAAGCCGGCGAATCCGCGCTCCAGCTACGCGGTCACCGGCCTGTACTTCTACGACAACCGGGTGCTGGACATCGCCGCGGGCCTCCGCCCCTCTGCGCGCGGCGAGCTGGAGATCACCGATGTGAATCGCGCCTACCTCGACGGCGGCGACCTCCACGTCGAGGTGCTCGGGCGGGGATTCGCCTGGCTCGACACCGGCACCCACGAGGCGCTCCAGAGCGCGTCCACCTTCATCGAGATCGTGGAGCGGCGCCAGGGCCTCAAGATCTGCTGCGTGGAGGAGATCGCCTTTCGCAAGGGCTACATCGACGCAAAACAGCTCGAGGCGCTCGCCGAGCCGATGAGGAAGAACGAGTACGGCAGGTACCTTCTCGACCTCCTCCAGAAGCGGGGAGCGATCGGATGAAGGTCACGCCGACGGACCTTCCCGAGGTGCTGCTCATCGAGCCGAAGCTGCACGGCGACAGCCGGGGCTTCTTCTACGAGAGCTTCCAGTCGCTTCGGTATGCCGAGGCCGGCATCCTCGGGACCTTCGTCCAGGACAACCACTCCCGTTCCGTCCGCAGCACCCTGCGAGGTCTGCACTTCCAGGAGCCGCGGGCACAGGGGAAGCTGGTCCAGGTCCTCCGCGGGGCCGTGTACGACGTCGCGGTGGACGTCCGGCGCGGCTCGCCCCGCTTCGGCAAGTGGGTGGCCATCGAGCTGTCGGACGCGAGCCCGAACCAGCTGTGGATCCCGCCGGGCTTCGCCCACGGGTTCTGCGTGCTGAGCGAGTCGGCAGACTTCTTCTACAAGTGCACCGAGCTCTACGCGCCGGAGTGCGACCGGAGCGTGGCCTGGAACGATCCGGCCATCGGCATCCCCTGGCCGTTGACCGAGCCGCTCCTCTCGGCGAAGGACCGCGCCGCGCCACGCCTCGCGGACGCTCCGGTGCTCCCCGCCTTCACCGGTTGACGTGCGCGAGCTGCTTCCGGACTGGCTGCTCTCGCCCGCCTACGCGTTCCGGCGCGGGCTCTTGCCCCGGCATGGCTCCTTCCGGCTGACCCGCGACGCCGATGGGCCCTTCCGGATCTCCCCGGACGCGGGGCGGTTGCCGCACGGCCGGGTCCTCCTCCGGCCCTCCGCCTGGCCGCCCTGGAATACGCTCGAGCTCGACGGTGCGGTCTGGGTCTCCGGGTCCTCCGTCCACTGGTCGCGCTGGCTCGACCCGCCGGCCACGGGGGAGTCGATGGAGATCGAGCTCCCCTACGGCCTGCGAGATCTCACGGTGCGACTGCTGCCCGATCCCCGCGGTGTGCGCGAGCTCACGCTCGAGCTCCAGGAGCTCGGGACCGCATGGGCCGCCCGCGCCGTGCTGGCCGAAGGACCGGGAGCGGTGCTTCGCGAGCTCGTCCACTCCGCCGATGGCGAGGGCTCCGCCTGGTCGCGGCTCGCGGCGGTGTCCTGGACCCTCCGCGAGGGCATCGACGCCGCGGGCTACGCCCGCTGGCTCGGGACCTTCGAGACACCCTCCGCTCCCGCGCTCAACCGGCTCCGCAACCGGGCGCAGGGCTCCGGGCTCCGGGTCAGCATCGTCACCGCCCGGCGGACGGATGGGCCCGAGATCGCATCCCAGTTGCCGGGGAAAGTGGAGCTGGTGGCGTCCTTCGGGGAGGCCCGCGGTGACATCCTCGTTCCGCTGGGCGCCGGGGTCCGCCTCGCGGCACATGCGCTTCCGACGCTCCTCGCCGTCTTCCAGGAGCGGCCGGAGGTCACGCTGCTGCACGCGGACCACGACCGCACGGAGGCAGGCATCCGGTGCCACCCCGAGCTCAAGCCGGTGCTTGGCCCCGAGCTGCTTCGCAGCCGAAACGTCATCCGGGGACTGGTCGCCGTGCGTCGTTCCGGGATCCCCGCAAAGGGCGATCCGACACTCGACGACGCGGGCCTCTACGCCTGGGGACTCGCCTGCACCGCCGGGCTTCCCCCGGAGAGCATCCAGCGGCTGCCGGTGGTCCTGGCGACGCTCGAGGCAGGCTCGGTGAGCGACGAGAGCGGCGAGCGCATCGCGCTCGCGCACCATCTCGAGCGCATGGGAATCCAGGCCGAGGTGGCCTCGGGCCTCGCCCCCGGCCTGAATCACGTGCGCTACCGCCTCCCCGCGCCCGCGCCGCGGATCACTCTCATCGTGCCGACCCGCAACGCCCGCGCGCTGGTCGAGACCTGCGTCCGGAGCGTCCGGCGACTCACCCGGTACCCGAGCTACGAGATCCACCTCGTGGACAACGGCAGCGACGCACCGGACGCGTTGGCTGCATTTGACGTCCTGGCCCGGGCCGGGGACGTGGTGCTCCACCGGGACCCGCGGCCCTTCAACTTCTCGGGGCTGAACAACGCCGCGGTTTCGAGGACCGACGCCGACGTGGTGTGCCTCCTCAACAACGACGTCGAGGCGCTGCATCCCGAGTGGCTCGAGGAGATGGTGTCCGTCGCCCTGCAGCCCGGCGTGGGCGCGGTCGGCGCGAAGCTCCTCTACCCGGACGGCCGCATCCAGCACGCCGGCGTCCTGGTCGGGCTTCACGGTGCCGCGGACCACGCCTACGCGGGCGCGCCCGGAAGAGCCCCGGGCTACGCCCAGCAGCTCCTCGTCCGCCGCGAGGTCTCGGCGGTCACCGCGGCCTGCCTGGTGGTCCGGCGCGCGCTCTACCTCGAGGTGGGCGGGCTGGACGAGGAGGCGTTCCCGATCTCCTTCAACGATGTGGACTTCTGCCTCAAGCTCCGCGAGCGTGGGTACCGCAACGTCTGGACCCCTCACGCTCGTCTCGTGCATCACGAGTCCGCCAGCCGGGGCAAGGCGCTCCGGCCCGAGCAGAAGGCCCGCGCCGACCGTGAGCTGGCCGCGCTCCGCTCGCGCTGGGCTGGCGCGCTGCTCGACGACCCGTACCACAGCCCCAACCTCTCGCTGAGCTCGAACGTTCCTCGCCTGGCGTGGCCTCCACGTGAGCGGCGGCCCTGGTCCCTCTGACGTGGCCCGACTCCGCATCGGCATCGTGCTGTTCGAGAGCTCCCGCGCCGAGCTCGAGCGGCTCGCGCGGTCTCTGGACGCCGCGGGGCTCCCGCAGGACCTCCGCGTCGAGGTCCGGGCGCTGGACAACTCGCCCCGGCGGTCGCTCGAGCCGGTCGTAATCGCCCTTCTGGGGCAGGGGACGTACGTCTGGACCGGCGAGAACCGCGGCTTCGGCGCCACCCACAACCTCGGGATGCGCGATGCGTTCGTCGCGGGCGCCGACGGCTACCTCTGCCTCAACCCCGACGCCGTGCTCCACCCGCTCTGCCTCCGGGAGCTGTGGGCCGTCGCGAGTCTGGCCGACACTGGCCTGGTCGACGCGCGCACGTTCCCCGAAGAGCATCCCAAGCCGTACGACCCGGAATCGGGCGACACGCCCTGGTGCACCGGAACCGCGCTGCTCGTGCGCCCCGCGGCCTTCGCCGCTACCGGCGGCTTCGACGAGGCCCTGTTCATGTACGGAGAGGACGTGGACCTCTCA
>Ga0081540_1001130_pt1 | contig 23578 bp, 23 predicted proteins | sample TabmetS2T1R1_FD_71024 | JGI IMG/M metagenome (GOLD analysis project Ga0081540, IMG submission 71024) | Tabebuia heterophylla rhizosphere microbial communities from the University of Puerto Rico - S2T1R1 | ecosystem: Host-associated > Plants > Roots > Rhizosphere ... | reverse complement strand
TTGTCTGTGGGAGGTAGCCGGTATCAGGCTCCGAGCGGACGACTGAACCGCGTTGAGGCGGTCAGCGCCATGTGCGCGAAGCCGAATCCGGCCAAAAAGACTGTTGCGACGTAGTCGCCGGCGATCCCGGCGATGAGACCGGCCGCGACCGTGGCCCAGGCCAGCGCGTAGTCGAGGCCCGCATGGGCGCTCAGCGAGAGGTTCCCGCGCGTTGTGTCGCCGTAGATGGAGGTCGCGAGACCGATCAGCAGCACACCGAGAGCGATGCTCAGGGCACCCGCCAGCAGGTCGAACCCCAGCGCGTACGGCGCCACGATCAGAAGCGGCGCGGCCGCCACCTCGAGGGCGGCGTGGGCATTGATCGGTATGGCTCGGAACAGACTCATCGCGAGAACCAGCGTACGAACGTATGTGCGATTCGTGTGTGAGGCGGGTCACAGTCGCCCTGCCAGCGGCGGCCCGCTCGGCCGGATACGCCTAGATACGGTTGGCGGTGTGCCCCGTCGTCGCGCCGACACTCTGCTGGCCGAGCGCGGGCTGGCGCCGTCGCGGACCGCGGCCGCTGCCACCGTGCGGGCCGGCCGCGTGCGTCTCGGAAAGGACGGGTCCACCGTCGACAAGCCGAGCGAGCTCGTGCCGGAGGACGCAGAGCTCGTCGTCGAGGAGGGCGACGAGTTCGTTTCGCGCGGCGGGATCAAGCTCAGCAACGCCCTCACCGAGCTGCCCCTCGAGGTCGAGGATCGCCTGGCGCTCGATGTCGGGGCCTCGACCGGCGGCTTCACCGACTGCCTGCTCCAGCGCGGCGCCCGCCTGGTGCTGGCAGTCGACGTCGGCTACGGCCAGCTCGACTGGCGCCTGCGACAGGATTCCCGCGTCCTCGTCATGGAACGCCTCAACGCCCGCTACCTGGGGGATTCGCACCTGCCCTTTCGGCCCGAGGTGATCACCGCGGATGTCTCCTTCATCTCCCTGGCGATGCTGATGCCGTCGATCGTCGCGACCGCCGCGGAGGAGCTCGACCTGCTCGGGCTCGTCAAGCCGCAGTTCGAGCTCGGCAAGGAGAAGGTCGGAAAGGGCGGAGTCGTGCGCGATGCCGCCGACCGGCGAGAGGCGATCCGCAAGGTGGCAGCGGCTGCCGAGTCCGAGGGGCTGGTCGTTCGCGGCCTCGCCTCCTCCGGGCTGCCGGGGCCGAAGGGCAACCGTGAGACCTTCGTCTGGGCCGCTCGAACCGGCGATGGCGTCGACCTCGATGCGGCCCTCGAGGAGATCGAGCCGTGACCGTGAAGCGCGCGATGCTGATCACCCCGGCGCACCCCGAGGGCGCTGCCGAAGCTGTCGCCACGGCTTCGAGGGTGGCGATGGAGGCGGGGGTGACGCTGATCTCGACTCCCGACGAGCACGACAAGCACATCGACGCGGCGACGCACATCGAGCGGGTCGCCGACGGCGAGCGCCCGGACGTCTGTCTCGTCCTCGGCGGCGACGGCAGCATCCTCTACGCGCTCCGCCACTTCGCCGGGACCGGCGTGCCGGTGTTCGGGATCAACTTCGGCACCGTCGGCTTCCTGGCGACCGTCGAGCGGGATCAGCTCCAGGATGGGCTGCGGCGGGCGTTCAGCGGCGATTTCGAGGTGATGAACATGCCCGCCCTGAAGGTCGATCTGCCATTCGAGCACCCGGTGGCGCTGAACGACGTCAGCTTCGTGCGGCGGCCTCACGGGCGGGTGGCCGAGCTGTCCTACGCGATCGGCGACGAAGAGGTCGGAAGCGTGCGCTGCGACGGTCTCGTCGCCGCCACCCCGGCCGGATCCACCGGCTACAACCTCGCCAACGCCGGCCCGATCCTGGCGTGGGGGGTGAAGGGCTTCGTGGTCAGCTTCATCGCGCCCCACACCCTGGCGGCACGGGCGCTCGTGGTCGCGCCCGACGACGCCCTGATGGTCCGCAACGCGGCCGGGCGCGAGCCGGTCGAGATCTCGCTGGACGGCGAGGCGGCGGGGGAGCTCCAGGCGGGAGAGGAGATCATCATGCGCTTCGAGGAATCCGTCAGCTGCCTCGCCCAGCTGCCGGGCGCGAACTTCTACCACCGCATCCGCGAGAAGTTCGGCAAGCTCGCCTAGCTACTCTGCTGGGGATGGAGCGGAAGTGGTGGAGCCTGCTCGCCGTCTGCCTGGCGACGTTCATGTTGCTGCTGGACATCACGGTCGTCAACGTCGCGCTGCCCGACATCCAGAAGGAGCTCCACACCGACCTGACCGGCCTGCAGTGGGTGGTCGACGCCTACACCCTGCTGCTCTCGGCCTTCACGCTGACGATGGGCACGCTCGCCGACCGCTTCGGTCGCCGTCGTCTGTTCGTGCTCGGCGTCGGCGTCTTCACGTTCGCCTCGCTGCTCTGCGGGCTCGCGACCAGCGCCACCTTCCTGCACTTCGCCCGCGGCCTGCAGGGCGTCGGGGGCGCGGCGATGTTCGCCACCTCCCTGGCCCTGATCGCGCAGGAGTTCCAGGGACCCGAGCGCGGCACCGCGATCGCAGCCTGGGGAGCGACCATCGGAGGCGCCGTCGCGGTCGGGCCATTGGTCGGCGGGGCGCTCACCGACGCCTTCGGCTGGGAGTGGATCTTCTTCGTCAACGTCCCCATCGGCATCGGCACGGTGATCCTGGCCCAGACCCAGGCGGGGGAGTCGCGTGATCCGAACGCCAAGGGGCTCGACTGGGCCGGCCTCATCACCTTCTCGCTCGGCTTGTTCGCGCTGATCTTCGCCCTGCTCCGTGGCAACGCGGAGGGCTGGGGCAGCACGCTGATCGTCGGCTCGCTGCTCGCGGCCGTCGTCCTGCTGGTGGCCTTCGTGCTCTTCGAATGGCGCCAGGACCACGCGATGTTCGACCTCAGCCTCTTCCGCAAGCCCAGCTTCACGGGGGTCTCCTACGGCACCTTCGCGATCGGCGCCGGGATGTTCGCGATGTTCCTCTACATCACGATCTACATGCAGAGCGTGATCGGGATGACGCCGCTTCAGGCCGGCCTTCGCTTTCTGCCGTTGACCCTGTTCGCGTTCCTGGTCCCCCTCGCCACCCGCAACCTGGTCGCGCGGCTCCCGGCGCGGGTGCCGCTGACGATCGGGCTGGCGCTGGTCGGCATCGGACTGCTGCTGATGCGCGGGGTCAAGCCGGACTCCGAGTGGACGGCCCTGCTCGCCGGGTTCATCGTCTCGGGCATCGGTATCGGGCTTTCCAACCCCTCGATCGCCTCGACCGCGCTCGGCGTCGTGCCGGCGGCGCGCTCGGGCATGGCCTCCGGGATCAACAACACGATGCGGATCGCGGGCGTGTCCACCGGAATCGCCGCCCTCGGCGCCATCTTCCAGAGCAAGATCTCCGACGAGCTCGGCCGGCTCCTGCCGCAGGCACCGGGCGGCTTCGCCGATGCCGTCGCCGCGAGCGGCACGCAGGCGGCCAACCAGGCGCCGCCGCAGCTGCACGACCGCGCCTTCGACGCGGCGGGCATCGCCTTCACCGACGCCTTCAACGACATCCTCCTGATCGGCGCGCTGATCCTGTTCAGCGGCGCGCTGGCCGTCTTCGCACTGGTGCGCCAGAGCGACTTCGTCCCACACGGCCAGCCGGAGCAGGCCGAGGCACCCGCCCGGGAGCCCGCGGCGGCCTAGCCGCCGACCGCCTCGCAGAATTCGCGCAGCCCCTCGGCGAACTCGTCGCTGGCGCTCGAGGGCTTGTGCATCGTGACCCGCATCGCGTCGGGGAAGGCGGCGATCGCGTCCTCGTAGCCCTCCGCGGTGAAGACGAGACAGCCCTGATGCTCGGCGAACAGCAGCGGCCGCTGCAGCTCTCGCAGCAGCTCTCCGACCGGGTCGGCTCGCATCACGTGCATCTCCCAGACCCTCGCCGCGATGTCGCTCGGGGGGAACCTCTCGACCATGCGGGCCGACAGCTCCTCGTTGAATCCCCCCTGGGTGAACTGGGTGATCCCGTAGCTCACGAACGAGTCGTAGTCGGTGCGCAGCAGCTGGGTCATCGCCGCGACCACCTCGCCGTTCACGGCCGGCCGCTCTCCCTCGGTGTCGTAGTCGAGGGTCGCGTGCCCGATGGCGAGGCCCCGCACCGCCTCCGGCCGCTGGGCCGCCACCCGCACGGCCGTGGCCGAGCCCCATGCGTCACCGACGACGAAGTACGAATCCCAGCCGTGCCGGTCGATCTCCTCCAGACCCCTGCGAACCACCGCCTCACGATCGATCAGCTCCGGGACGCCCTCCGGCACCGGCTCGTCCCCGACCCCCGGGGCGTCGAAGGTCGCGACGTCTGCCCACTCCGAGAGCTGCGGGGCGATGGCCCACTCGACTTCGGTGAACTGGGGGCAGAGCAGGATCCGCGGCCGGGGCACGGGCCCAATCTCTCACAGGCGCCCGCGCTGCGCCGGGCTGCGGGGTGAATCCGTCGGGTCACCTCGTTAGAACGGGGAGTCGATGTTGCTCGAGCTTCGGATCGAGAATCTGCTCCTGATCGAGCGCGCCGAGCTGCGCCTCGGGCCCGGTCTCAACGCGATCACCGGGGAGACCGGAGCCGGCAAGACGATCGTCGCGCACTCCTTCGACCTGCTGATGGGCGGCAGGGCTCGGTCGGGGATCGTCCGGCCCGGCGCGAGCGAGGCTTACGTCGAGGGGGTCTTCGAGCTGCCGGATGGATTCCTCGAGGATCCCGAGCTGGCGGAGATCGCGGATCGCCTGCCCGAGGGCAGCACCGAGCTGGTGATCGGCAGACGGGTGTCCGGGACGGGCAGGACGAGCGCCTTCGTCGGCGGCCGCTCCGCCGCGGCGCCCGATCTCCAGGCCCTCGGCTCCCGGCTGCTCGCCTTCTACGGGCAGCACGAGCACCGCAAGCTCACCCTGTCCGGCGCACAGCTCGAGACCCTGGACGGTTTCGCCGGCGAGCGGCACCTCGAGCGCCGCCGCGCCTATCGCGACGCCCACGGAGAGGTGAGCCGACTGGGCCGCGAGCTCGAGAGGATTCGCGAGCGCGAGGGGGCGCGGGTGCGCGACCTCGACCTGCTCCGCTTCGAGCTCGACGAGATCGTCGAGGCCCAGCCCGACGCCGGCGAGGAACAGGAGCTGGCGAGCGAGCGCGACCGTCTGCGCCACGCCGAATCCCTGCGCGCCGCTGCGTCGGAGGCGCTGGCGGCAGTCGCGGGCGACGGCGAGGCTGGGGGAGCCGCCGAGGCGATGGGCTCGGCCGAAGCGGCTCTCGGGGCGAGAGAAGGGGTGGATCCGGCCCTCGACAGGCTGGGCGTGACCGCAACGGGGCTCCGGCTCGAGCTGCAGGAGCTGGCCACGGAGCTGCGCTCCTACGCGGAGGGCATCGAAGGCGAGCCGGGGAGGCTCGAGCAGGTCGAGGAGCGCCTCGACGTCCTCGACCGCCTGAAGCGCAAGCACGGCGGCTCCATCGACTCGGTCCTCTCGCACGCCGGGCACTGCCGCGCGGAGATCGACGCGATCGAGGGTGCCGGTGAGGCGACCGAGCGCCTGGAGGCCGAGCTCGAGGAGGCGATGCGGGTCCGGACCGATCTGGCCGGCGGGCTGAGCGAGGTGCGCGCGAAGTCGGCCAGGCGCCTGGAGGGGCGGATCGCGAAGGAGCTCGATCAGCTCGGGATGAGCGGAGCGAAGCTGGAGATCTCGCTGGAGCCGCACCCTGAGGGCTTCGGCCCGCTGGGCCAGGAGCGTGTCACCTTCCAGGTCGCCACGAACCCGGGGATGCCGACCTCGCCCCTGCGCGATGCCGCCTCCGGCGGCGAGCTCTCGCGGCTGATGCTGGCGCTCGCCGGCCAGGGTTCCCCCGGCGGCGCCTCCACCTACGTCTTCGACGAGATCGACGCCGGCGTCGGCGGCAAGACCGCGAGGGCCGTCGGTGAGCGCCTCCGCACGCTCGGCACGGAGCGCCAGGTGCTCTGCATCACCCACCTGCCGCAGGTCGCGTCGATGGCTGAGTGCCACTTCCGCATCGAGAAGAGCGTCGGCGGCAAACAGGCGACCGCGACGGTAGAGCGGGTCGACGGCGATGAGCTGGTCGCGGAGATCGTCCGCATGCTCGGCGGCTCCGATGGCGACGAGGCGGCCGACAGACACGCGCGCGAGCTCCTGCGGGCCGCATAGGAGCCGGGTGGAAATAGTCTCTGGGCGATGGCGATCGCCACCGCCACAGCGATCCGCGGGACCGCGCGCCTGGGCCGCCGCACGAAGGAGCTGGTCAAGCGGCTGGGGCCGGCCGACATCGCGGTGATCGATCACCGCAACCTCGACCGGGTCGCGGCCGATGAGCTGATCGCCTGCGGTGTGCGGGCGACCCTCAATGCCTCGCCTTCTTCGGACGGCTCCTACCCCAACACCGGGCCGCTGGCGCTCGTCCGCGGCGGCGTCGCTCTGATCGATGCGGGACCCGAGCTCTTCGAGCGTCTCAGCGATGGAGCTCGGCTCGAGATCGCCGGTGGGCGCATCTCCTCGGAGGGAAAGCCGGTCGCGGAGGGGACCGCGCTGCGGGCGGAGCGGCTCGAGCGAGACCTGGACGCCCAGCGTGCCCGGATCGACAGGGCGCTGCACGACTTCGCCGAGAACACGATGGCCCACCTCCGAGAGGAGGCGGGCCTGCTCTATGGCGCGATCGAGCCCCCCGAGACCCGCACGAGGTTCCGCGATCGGCACGTCCTCATCGTCGTCCGGGGGACGGACCACGCTCGCGACCTGAGGGCGCTCCGGGCCTACATCGAGGACGTCAACCCGATCCTGGTCGGTGTGGACGGCGGGGCGGACGCGATCGTCCGCGAGGGGCTGCGGCCTGACGTCGTCCTCGGCGACATGGACTCGGCGGGCGAGGCCGCGCTTCGCAGCGGAGCGGAGTTGATCGTCCACGCCTATCCCGATGGGGAGGCGCCGGGCGCGGGGCGGCTGCGCCGGCTGGCGCTGCCCCACACCGTCCTCCCCTCGGCCGGCACGAGCCAGGACGTTGCGATGCTCCTGGCGCACGAGAAGGGAGCCTCGCTCATCGTCAGCGTCGGGGCCCACTTCAACCTGGTCGAATTCCTCGAGCGGCGCCGCGGCGGGATGTCCTCGACGTTCCTGACCCGGCTGCGCATCGGCGAGACGCTGGTGGACGCCAAGGGCGTCAGCCACCTCTATCCGCCCAGATAGTGCCGCGTAGGGAGAACTACCGGGGCCGGAAGGTCCTCTTCCCGCTTGGGATCGTCCTGCTCGCGGTGGCGGGGATCGCCTTGACGGCCGGGCTCAACCGCTGGCTGGTGTTCCTCTGCGGCGTCGGCTATCTGGGGTTGATCGATGACCTGGCGGGTGGCTCGGCCCGGGGCTGGCGGGAGCATGGCCGCTCGCTGGCGCGGGGCGAGCTCTCCACGGGCGCGATCAAGGCAGTGGGGACCATCTCGCTCGCCACCTACGCGGTTGCGGGGGAGGGCGCGACCGGTCCGGAGCTCGCCCTCGAGGTGCTGGTCATGGCGCTGGCGGCGCACCTCGGCAACCTGCTCGATACTCGCCCGGGCCGCGTCGAGAAGGCGTTCGCGGCGACGGCGGCCGTCTCCTGCCTCGCGTCCGGGAGCCTGGCGCCACTCGAGCCGATCGCCGCGCTGGTTCCGGCGGTCGCGCTCTGCGCCTGGCTCACCCTGAGCGAGCGGGCGATGCTGGGTGACACCGGCGCGAGCATGATCGGCGGCATGATCGGCGTCGTGCTCGTGACGGCGCTGTCGCCGATCGGGACCTCCCTCGCGCTCGCCGCCCTGATCGTGATCTCGCTGTATGGGGAGTTCCGCTCGATCTCCGCCGCGATCGAGAGGGTTCCGCCACTGCAGCGGCTAGACTCGCTCGGCAGAGCCAGTTGACCCAACCGAAGCCCGGCGACACCAGATTTCTCTTTGTGACAGGCGGTGTCGTCTCGTCCCTCGGCAAGGGCATCGCCTCAGCTTCACTCGGCCGTCTGCTCGTCTCGCGCGGCTTCCGCGTCCAGCTGCAGAAGCTCGACCCCTACATCAACGTCGACCCGGGGACGATGAGCCCGTTCCAGCACGGCGAGGTGTTCGTCACCGAGGACGGGGCGGAGACGGACCTCGATCTCGGCCACTACGAGCGCTTCACGGACGAGAACACCTCGCGGGCATCCAACTTCACCGCCGGCGGGGTCTACAACTCGGTGATCCGCCGCGAGCGGCGGGGTGACTATCTCGGCGCGACCGTGCAGGTGATCCCGCACATCACCGACGAGATCAAGAACCGGGTCCTGATCGTCGCCGAGTCCCAGGCCGTCGACTTCGTGATCACCGAGATCGGTGGCACGGTCGGCGACATCGAGTCGCTGCCGTTCCTCGAGGCGATCCGTCAGCTCTACACCGACCTCGGCCCGAAGCGCTGCATGTTCATGCACCTCACGCTCGTCCCCTACGTCGGCCACGCCGGCGAGATGAAGACGAAGCCGACGCAGCACTCGGTCAACGAGCTTCGCCGGATCGGGATCCAGCCCCACGCCCTTCTCTGCCGGGCCGAGCAGGGCCTCGATCGCGATATCCGCCGCAAGATCGCGCTCTTCGCGAGCCTCCCCGAGGACGCGGTGATCTCGGCGCGCGACGTGGACAACGTCTACAAGGTGCCGCTCGTGCTGCGGGCGGAGGGAATGGACGACCTGATCCTGGACCACTTCGGCATGGAGGCGCCCGCTCCGGACCTCTCGGAATGGGAGGAGCTGATCAAGCGCGCCGACGCCTCCCGCGAGCACAAGGTGAAGATCGCGCTGGTCGGCAAGTACGTCCAGCTCGAGGACGCCTACAAGTCCGTGATCGAGGCGCTCACCCACGGTGGCTGGGCGCACGGGGTGGAGGTCGAGACCGAGCTCGTCTCCGCCGAGGACATCGAGGAGTCACAGCTCGACGGCGTCGACGGGATCCTGATCCCGGGCGGCTTCGGCGAGCGCGGCATCGAGGGCAAGGTCGAGGCGGCGCGGATCGCCCGCGAGAAGGGCATCCCCTATCTCGGCATCTGCCTCGGCATGCAGATCGCCGTGGTCGAGTTCGCTCGCCACGTCTGCGGGATGGACGGCGCCAATTCCGCCGAGTTCGACCCCGAGACTCCCTACCCGGTCGTCGACCTGCTGCCGGAGCAGAAGGAGGTCTCGGATCTCGGCGGCACGATGCGGCTCGGCGCTGACCCGGTGAAGCTCCACGAGGAGACAAGGGCGCGCGAGATCTTCGGCGAGGCCGTCATCTACAAGCGCCACCGCCATCGCTATGAGGTGAACAACATGCTCCGCCGCCGCCTCGAGGACGAGGGACTGGTCGCGAGCGGGACGTCGCCGGACGACCGCCTGGTCGAGATCATCGAACTTCCGGATCACCCGTTCTTCGTCGCCTCTCAGTTCCACCCGGAGTTCAACTCCCGGCCGACGCGGCCTGAGCCGCTGTTCCGCGACTTCATCGGCGCGGCCGCCAGGCGAGCGTCCGAGCGGCCGGCCGAGGCGGAGCCCGCCGCCGAGGCGGAGCCCGCCGCCGAGCCCTCCGAGGACGTCGGCGTCCACCGAACCTGACGCGCTCGGCTAGACAGTCGCCAGGACCACCAGGGCGATCACGAAGACGAGGGTCGCGACGCTGAGCGCTCCGACCTTGATGCGCCAGCGGCTGCTGATGCCGGCGACGCCGAAGAGGAAGAGGGAGGTGGCGAGGATCACCTCGGCGAGGGTGTAGTCGGCGGCCTTCTCCTGGTGGTCCTCCGCGTCCTCGACCTCGTGCGCGGAGCTCACCTCCAGCGTCCTGCCCTCCGGCGACCTGAGCCCGGCGGCAGTGGCCGCCAGCAGGCGCTGAGTGGCTTGATGGAAGTCGAGAGTCGCCTTGTGCTCCTGGTGCTCGTTCAGGTAGACGGAGCCTGCGGTGACGATCGCCGCCAGGCCGAGCGCGACCGCGATGATGATCTCCAGTCGTCCCTCCCAGGCGCTCGACGGGGCGCCGGAGCGGCGCGTGCCCGCCTGGTGCTCGCTGTGCACGGGTCGGCGCGCGATTTCAGACTTCTACAGCGCGCCGCGGATAGGTCGAGCGAGGCGACGGCCCGCCGGCCCGCCTACTTCATCCCCATCGAGCCGCCCTGAGGCATCGGCTCCGTCTGGGTCGGCATCTCGCCCTGCATCTGATCGCCGCTCATCGGCTTGGAGTCATCGGGCATCGCCTTGGACTGGTCGTTCATCTGGCCCGGCATCGACTGGTCCTGGCCGTTCATCTGGCCCTGATCCATCGAGCCTCCGTTCATCTGGCCCTGGTCCATCGAGCCTCCGTCCATCCCCATGCTCTGCATCGCCGCCTGGGCCTCGGGAGAGTCAGGGAGGGTCAGGCCGGGGACGTCGGCCGCGAAGAAGGCGACGCCGATCCCGAGCACGACGAGCAGGAGGGCGATGCCCCGGTTGGCGATCGCCTTCCAGGGCAGCAGCTTCTCGATCGCGATCAGGGCGGCGACCATGACCATCCAGCCGATGCTCATCACGCCGAGCGCGAACAACGCCGCCATCAATCCCCAGCAGCAACCGACACACCAGGCACCGTGCTCGGTGCCCATCTGGAGCGAGCCGAGGCGGCCCGGCCGCCAGGAGGTGAGCAGGAAACCAAGCGGGCTCCGGCAGCGCCTCAGGCAGGCGTCCTTCATCGGCGTCAGCTGGTAGATCCCGGCGACCACGATCACCGCTCCGGCTACGTACGGGCCGCCGCTGTCCCAGGACAGGAACCCGAGGCCCAGCGAGCGACCGATCTCGAAGATCGCGTAGCCGACCAGCCCCGCCGCCGCCCAGGTCAGGAGATAGCCGGAGACGAACAGCGCGCTCGTTCCAGCAGTGGCCTCGCCCTTCTCGCGCCTGCCCTCCTCGAGGCGCGCGTGCATGACCACCATCGGCGCGATCGAGGGGAACATCATCGCGGCCATCATCACCACCCACGCGGTGACCCAGAAGCCAAGCCCCCCGAGGTCCGTCCCCGGGCCCGCGTCCATCCCGTCCATCCGATCTCCGGTCACCGCCCAGGCGATCGCGGCGAGCAGGATGAGGCCGAAGACGAGACTGAGCTGGACGGCGAGCGACAGGGGCGGGACGCGACGAAGCGCGGCTGACTCCATGCGACCGGATTATTTCCGGCTCGCCGCAGGAGTCAAGGGGCGGGCTCGCATAGCCTGCGCGCGGTGAATGCAGCCGAGGGCCAGCGGATGCTCGATCGCTTCGCCCGCCTGTGCGAGATCGCCAGCCCGACCGGTGAGGAGCGCGAGGCCGCCGACGCGGTGCTCGACGAGCTGCGCGAGTTCGGCGTCGACGTGGCGGAGGACGCCTCCGCCACACCCGCGCGCGCCGGCGCCGGCAACCTCATCGCGCGCGTGCCGGGACGCAGCGATCGCTGGCTCTCCTTCTTCGCCCATCTCGACACCGTTCCGCACGACGGTCCGATCTCCGTCGTGCGCGAGGGTGGGACGTTCCGCAGCGCGGGCGACACGATCCTCGGCGCGGACAACAAGGCCGCGGTCACGGTGCTGATGGAGCTGGCGGCGCGCCACCGCTCGGACCCCGCGGCCGTCGGGCTCGAGCTGGTCTTCACCGTCGCCGAGGAAGATGGGCTGCGAGGCGCCAAGGAGATCGAGGTCGCCTCCCTGAGTGCGCCTTTCGGCTACGTCCTCGATCACGCGACGCCGATCGGCGAGGTGATCGTGGCGGCGCCGACCCACAAGCAGCTGATCGCCGAGTTCACGGGACGGGAGGCGCACGCCGGGATCAATCCGGAGGAGGGTCACAGTGCGATCGCCGCGGCCGCCGCCGCGATCTCGGGGATGGAGCTCGGGCGGCTCGACGAGGAGACGACGGCGAACATCGGGAAGATCGAGGGCGGCACGGCCTCGAACGTCGTCGCCGGTCACTGCCGCATCCTCGGTGAGGCCCGCGGCGTCGATGGCGAGCGGGCCGCGGCGACGATCGGAGCGATGGTCGATGCCTGCACCTGGGGGGCGAGTCAGAACAGCTGTGACGTCGATGCCGAGGTGAGCGAGACGTTCCGCGGGTACCGCCTCGACCCGAAGTCCGATGCGGTGGTGGTCGCGACCGAGGCCCTGCGATCGACGGGTCACGAGCCCCGGTTCGTCGCCACCGGGGGAGGCAGCGACGCGAACGCGTTACTCGCGTCCGGGTACGACGCAGTCCTGCTGGCAAACGGGACCGAGGCGAATCACACCCCGGAGGAGCGGGTCACCGAGGACGCCATCGTTGAGATGCTGCGCGTGTGCGAAGCCGCGATCGGTCTGGTGGGAGATGCTGAAGCTCCGTAGGGGAGTGGTGATCGGGACCGATCCGCTCAGGGTGCGCGTCGGGGGAGAGGAACGGCGGGCATGGGCCGACCGCGCATTGGTCGGCGACGTGTGCCGGGGCGACCAGGTGATCGTCAACGTCGAGGCCCTCGATCTCGGGCTCGGCTCGGGGGGCTTCGATCTCGTGCACGTCAACCTCACCCGCGGGCTCGGCGATCCCGGTGCGCGCGTGGCGGAGGCGATGAAGCTCAATTACTCCTCCCTACAGCATCCGGTGGAGCCGGTCGAGGCCCTGGTGGACGACGGCAGCGGACGCCCGATCCCCGTCCTGGTGGTCTCGCTCCACGGCCAGCTCGCCCCGGCTGCCTGGGCCGTGGCGAGAGCGGCGGCGGAACTGCGGGTGGGCTACGTCCAGACGGCCGGCGGCGCGCTTCCCGGCTCACTTTCCACCGACGTCACCGAACTGCGGCGGCTCGGCCTGCTCTGCGATCACGTCACCTCGGCGCCCGCCTACGGAGGCGAGCGCGAGGCGATCACGGTGATCGGCGCGCTGAGGGCGGCGGCCGGCCCCCTCGGCTGGGACGCGGCCATCGTCGGACCCGGCCCGGGGATCGTCGGCTCGGCGACCCCCCTCGGTAATGGCGGCATGGCCGCGCTCGACAACGCCCATGCCTCGATCTGCCTCGGCTGCGAGACGCTCCTCGCCGCGCGCATGTCTGGCGGCGATGCCCGAGAGCGGCACCGCGGTTTGAGCCATCACACGGAGACCGTGCTGGGAATGTTGCTCGGCTCCGTTCGGGTTCCGGCGCCGGCCGGCGAGGAGGAGGCGCTGGCGTCGCTTCGCGAAGCGTGTGGAGAGCGCCACGAGGTCTGGGCGCTCGAGCCCGACCTGGACGGGTATGCGGCCTCTGGCCTCTCCGCGACCCACATGGGCCGATCGCTCCGGGACGATCCGCTGTTTTTCACCGCCGCCCTCGCCGCGGGCGCTGGGCTGGCCGCCGCGGTGCCGGTCGAGGAGGCGGCGTGAGCGAAGCGGAGCGCGGCCCCGAGAGGCTCGAGAAGGAGGGAAGCAAGCTCGTCTACCGCGGCGAGATCTTCGCCGTGCGCAGGGAGACCTTCCAGTACCGCGACGGAAGCCGGGCGACGAGGGAGATCGTCATCCATCCCGGGGCCGTCTGCATCATCCCGCACGACGGGCGGTCGCTGTACATGGTCGAGCAGCCTCGCGAGGCTGTCGAGGACCCGGCGCTGCTCGAGCTGCCGGCGGGCAAGCTCGACGTCGAGGGCGAGACGCCCCGCGAGTGCGCCCAGCGCGAGCTCGCTGAGGAGATCGGCAAGTCCGCCGGGGACTGGCGGGAGCTGAAGAGCTTCTACACGAGCCCGGGGTTCGCCAACGAGCGGGTCTGGCTGTTCCTGGCGACCGAGCTCTACGACACCCCGGAGCGCAGGGCAACCGACGAGCGAATCGAGATCGTGGAGTTCCCACTCGAGGACCTCGATACGGCTATCGGGCGCTGCCAGGACGCGAAGTCCCTGATCGGCCTGATGCTGCTCAAGGAGCTGCTCTAGACCGCCCTCGGGAAGGGACGCAGGTGTCCGTGCGGAAGTACTCGGCATGGCCACGATTGCGCCCCCGCGCGAGGGGGCGAAAAAGAAGCCAACCGAGCGCTACGAGGCGCTGGTGCTCGATTTCCTCGCTCACCTCGAGTTCGAGCGTGGGTTGTCGCGCAACACCCTCGCCGCCTACCGCACGGACCTGCTGCAGTTCGGCCGCTTCCTGGCCGAGCGCGGCCGCGACGCCACCGCCGCCGAGCCGGGTGACCTCTCGGACTTCCTCGCCGATCTGGCGAAGGGCGATGGCAACGGGCGCGCCCCGGCGTCCACCGCGACGGTCCACCGCAAGGCCGCCTGTCTTCGGTCCTTCTACCGGCACCTGCGCAGGGAGGAGGAGATCGACGACGACCCCGCTGCTCGGCTCCAGACGCCGCGGCGGGGACGCAAGCTGCCCGAGGTCCTGAGCTACGCGGAGGTGCAGCGGCTGCTCGCCCAGCCACGAGGGGACCGGCCGACGGCGGTGCGGGACCGCGCCCTGCTCGAGCTGATGTACGCGTCCGGCCTGCGGGCTTCGGAGACGATCTCCCTGGAGGTCTCCGACGTCGATCTCGAGCACGGGATCGTCAGGGCGACGGGCAAGGGATCGAAGGAACGGCTGGTCCCGGTGGGCGCGAAGGCGATCGCCGCCGTCCGCGTCTATATGCGCTCCGGTCGGCCGAAGCTCGTGAGCTCGCCGGAGGAGCGGAAGCTGTTCGTCAACTTCCGCGGGGGCCCGCTGACCCGTCAGGGCCTGTACAAGATCGTGCTCCGCCACGCGGAGTCCGCCGGGCTCGGCAACCGGATGAGCCCACACACGCTGCGGCACTCCTTTGCCACCCACCTGCTGAGCGGCGGCTGCGACCTGCGCTCGGTCCAGGAGATGCTCGGCCACGCCGATCTCTCGACGACCCAGCTCTACACGCACCTCTCCGGCGAGGAGCTCAAGGAGGCCTACTTCAAGGCCCACCCGAGGGCTCATCTGTCGCACTAGCGGCACTAGCATCGGGCGGGATGCCCGAGCTACCCGAGGTGGAGACGGTCCGCCGCCAGCTCGAGCCGGAGCTGGTCGGGAAGACGATCGAGTCGGCCGAGGTGCTCGACGAGCGGCTCACCCGGCCGGTCCCGCCGGAGGCCGTGGAGCGGGCCGTGGCGGGGCGGGAGGTGACCGCGGTCGCAAGGCGCGGCAAGTACCTGCTGCTCGGCCTCGAGGGGGGCCGCACCCTGGCCTTGCACCTGCGCATGACCGGCAACCTGCTGCTGCGAGACCCGGAGCACGGGGAGACCGCGGATCTGATGGAGATCGACAGGCTGGGGGGTCCGCGCCTGTATGACTCGAAGCCGGAGCCGAGCCACGTCCGGGCGCGCTTCCAGCTCGACGACGGCCGGGTCCTGCTCTTTACGGATGTGCGCCGCTTCGGGCAGGCGGTGGTTCTGGACGCCGGTGATGAGCTGGACGACTTCTTCGCCTCGCGGCTCGGCGTCGAGCCGCTGTCCGAGGACCTGACGCCGGAGCGCCTCCTGGAGCTGGCGGCCGGGCGGACGGCACCGCTCAAGTCGTTCCTGCTGACGCAGTCGCGGATCGCGGGGATCGGGAACATCTACGCCGACGAGGCGCTCTGGCGGGCGCGGCTCCATCCGCTGTCGCCCGCGGGATCGATGAAGCTCGAGCACGCCGAGCGATTGGTGGAGGGGATCGTCGGGGCGCTCCAGTCCGGGCTCGACCACGGCGGCGCCAGCATCGACGACTACCTCGACACGCGCGGCGAGCGCGGCTCGATGCAGGAGGAGTTCCTCGTCCACACCCGCGAGGGCGAGCCGTGCCTCCGTCCGCCGGAGGAGCATCGGCCGTCGCCGCCGCCTGTGATCCAGCGGATCGTGGTCGGCGGTCGCTCGACCTACTACTGCCCCAATTGCCAGGAGCGGCTTCGCCGCAGGCCGCGGAGGAAGGCGCGCCGACGCCCGTCCCGCGGCGCGAGGGCCCGGTGAGCGAAACGCCTCTGCCGGAGGGTTTCGCCGTCGGTCACTGGTCGGACGAGGAAGGGGGCACGGGCTGCACGGTGGTGCTGGCGCCGCCCGAGACGCGTGGCGGCGTCTGCGTCCACGGTGGCGGTCCGGGAACGCGTGAAACCGACACCCTGCGCCCGCTGGCGAACGCGCAGGAGGCGAATGCGATCCTGATCACAGGCGGCAGCGCCTTCGGCCTGGCAGCCGCCGACGGCGTGGTCCGCTGGCTGGAGGAGCACGAGCGGGGCTACGTCACACCCTATGGGCGGGTGCCGCTCGTGCCGGCGGCGGTGATCTACGACCTGCCCTCGGGTTCGGGGCCCCGGGCGCGCCCGGGCCCGGATGCCGGCTACGCGGCCTGCGAAGCCGCCACGCCCGGGGTGCCGGGGCGGGGAGCCGTCGGCGCGGGGACCGGTGCGACGGTGGGAAAGATCCTGGGGCGGGATCGAGCGCGGCCGGGGGGCGTCGGCTATGCGGCCCTGCTGACCGGCACGGGGCACACGGTCGCGGCGCTCGCGGCCGTGAACGCGGCCGGCGACGTGATCGCCGAGGACGGGTCCGTGCTCGCCGGCCCGCGTGGGGAGGAGGGTGAGGTGCAGCGCGGTGCCGAGGCGATCGCGGCCATGGAGTCGCCGCCGCAGTTCCGCGTTCCGGAGGGCAACTCGACTCCGGTCTGTGTCTGCACGGACGCGGCGCTCGACAAGCGGGGCTGCTCGATGGTGGCGAGGGCCGCCACCGCCGGACTCGGACGTGCGGTCGATCCCGTCTTCACGCCCGTGGACGGCGACGTCGTCTTCTGCCTCGCCTCGGGTCGCGAAGAGCCCGACCAGTTCGCGCCCTTCCAGATCGGCGCGGCGGCCGCGACGGTCACCGCCGCGGCGATCCGGGACGCGGTTCGCCAGACCGGCTGAGCGGAGACACCCGCGACGCGTCCGAGGCTCGGGTTCGCCACCCGATCCGTCCGGGCCGTCCGGCAACGTCAGTCGGCCATGCCCGGAAGCGTGAAGACGGAGGCCGTGGTGCTGCGGAGCATCCGCTACGGCGAGGCCGACCGCGTGGTCCATCTCTATTCGGCCACGCGCGGGCGAGTCGGCGCGATCGCGAAGGGCTCGCGGCGGCCGAAGTCGCGTTTCGGGGGACGGCTGGAGCCGTTCTTCCGGCTCGACCTCGTGCTGTACGAGGGCCGCGGCGACCTGCTCACGGTGACCGGCGCCTCGACGGTCGACGGTCACGGGCGGCTGCGCTCGTCCGGGCCGGCCCTCGGCGCGGCGGGCAGGGCCTGCGACGCGGTCCTGCGGCTGCTCGACTCCGGGGAGCCGAACCAGGCCGCCTACAACCTGCTCTGCAACTACCTGGGGCTGCTCGATGCCGACGCCGAGTCGGCCAGCGCGCCGGGCGCGGCACTCGCGTTCCGGCTCAAGCTGGCACTGGCGGCCGGCTTCTCGCCGGAGCTTGCGAGCTGCGCCACCTGCGGTGAAGCCGAGCACATCGCGGCCTTCTCGGGCGCGGCCGGTGGGGTGGTCTGTCCAAGCTGCGAGGGGGGCGGGTTCCCGTTCAGCGAGGAGGCCCACCGGTTCATGGTCGAGGCGCTCGCCCGGCCACTCGCGGAGGCGCCAGACGCGGACCGGGGGGTGGTCGGGCAGGCGGACAGGGCGATCACCGAGACGCTCGAGCACCACGCCCACGTGCGGCTGCGCGCCGCTGCCTAGCGGCCGCCCCCCTTCCACGCATGGAGGTGTGATTCCAAGCGCTGCTTCGCATGGAAAGCGGCGGTTTCGGCCAGGCGCGGGAGATTGAGCGGGCGGCCGCCTATCGCTTGCCGTCGGGCACCGTGAACGAGGCCGCCTGGGCGATCACCGCCGCGACGTCGGGGTGCTCCTTGAGGTTGCGTGCCTGCAGAGCGGCGATCTTCTCTCCGAGCTCCGGGTCATCGGAATCCGAGACGTCGTAGGCCGTGAACTTCTCGAGGAGCGGAGTGCCCTCGAGCTCCTCGTGCACATGAGCCGGATGAGTGAGGTATGCCCAGTAGCCGTCGAGGTCCTCGAAAACGTACACGGCGCTGTACTCGAACTCCCCACCGACCTCGGGGCCGACGACGTACGACTTCACAGCGGGGTTGTCCGCCCCGGAGTGGTGAAGCATTTGAAGGCCCGCCTCGCGCTGCTCATCGCTGAGGTCGGCCTTGTAAGTGGCCCGGTTGATGTGGAAGATCATGTGTCTTCTCCTTCTGCTTATGACCGGGGCCCCAATATCCCGTCGGCTAGTCGGGGCAGCCAGGGCCAGGCTACCTGCTGACAGCGGTACGCCCGAATACGGTCCGGTCTCTCGTAGAGTTGCCCGGATGGCGAGCGTGCACTCGGTCAACGTGGGCGGGCTGCGGCCGATCCCCTACCGCGGCAAGGAGGTCCAGACCGGCATCTTCAAGCGGCCGGTTCGCGGCCGGATCGCGGCTCGTGGAGTGCAACTGGAGGGTGACGAGCAGGGCAACGCGAAGGTGCACGGCGGCTTCGACAAGGCGGTCTATGCCTATGCGGCCGAGGATTACGAGTGGTGGAGCGGGGAGCTGTCACGCCGGCTGGAGCCCGGCACCTTCGGCGAGAACCTGACCACCGCGGGACTGGAGTTGAACGAGGCGCTGATCGGTGATCGGTGGAAGGTGGGGACGGCGGTGCTCGAGGTCTCGGAGCCGCGGTTTCCCTGCTTCAAGCTCGGCGCGCGGATGGGGACCCAGCGGTTCGTCAAGCGCTTCGCAGAGGCCCGTCGGACCGGCGCCTACCTTCGGATCGTCGAAGAGGGGGACCTGGGGGCCGGAGACGCGATCGAGGTGGTCGAGCGGCCCGATCACGAGGTCACGATCGGGCGCTTCGCCGAGGCGTACCTCGGTGACCGCACCGGCCTGGAGGGGCTGCTGACGGCGGACCGGCTTTCGGATCAGTGGCGGTCCTGGATCGAGGACGAGCTCGCCAAGCGGCGGGCCGCCTAGTCAGCTGCGCGGGCGGTAGATGCGCTCGGCGACGCGCAGCTTGACGGACTTCGGGCCGACGGCGGCGCGCATGAACCAGGGCATGAAGCGGCCGGTGATCGTCGAGCGCTTGCCGCGGTCGTAGGCCGCCAGGGCGTCGGTGACGCACTGCTCGGCGCTGATCATGCCGGGCGGGATGGGGGTGTCGTCGTCGTAGCCGGCGACCGCCTGCCACTCGGTCTTGACCGGGCCGGGATTCACGACCGTGGCCCTGACGCCGGTGCCGCGCAGCTCCATCCAGAGCGCCTCCATGAAGGAGATGGCGAACGCCTTGGTGGCGGCGTAGGTGACCTCGTAGGGAAGCGGCTGCATGCCCGCGGTGGAGGCCACCGTGATGACCCCGCCGCGCCTGCGCTCCACCATTGCGGGCAGGAAGGCGTGGGTCACGGTGACGATCGCCTCGCAGTTGACGCGCACCATCTCCGCCTGTCGCTCGCCGTCGAGCTCGAGGAAGCGGCCGCGGAGGCCGAAGCCGGCGTTGTTGACGAGCAGATCGACGCCGGAGCCGAGCTTCTCGACCTCACCCGGCAGGCTGGCGGCGTCCGTGGCGAGGTCGCACTCGACGACATGGGCGGTGGTGGGCAGCTGTTCCGCCAGTTGCTCGAGGCGGTCCCTGCGGCGGGCGACCAGGATCAGGTCGTAGCCGCGACCCGCGAGCTGGCGGGCGAATTCCTCGCCGATGCCGGCGGAGGCGCCCGTGATCAGTGCCGTCTCGGCCACGGATCGGAGCCTAGTCGCATACGTCTCGCCCCGTTCGAGCCGGCGGCGCCGTCCGGAGTGCGAACATCGGATGCATGGAAGCCGGCACGCAGACGTTCGAGGACAGGATCCGCTCCTGGGAATCGGAGTACCTGTGGGACCGGGCGACCCAGTCGTATCCTGCTAGGCGGCGGGTGCCCGAACCGGACAGCCCGGTCCGGACGCCGTTCCAGCGGGACCGCGACCGGGTCGTGCACTCGAAGGCCTTCAGGCGGCTCAAGCACAAGACGCAGGTCTTCGTGGCGCCGGAGGGGGACCACTACCGGACCCGCCTCACCCACACGCTCGAGGCGTGCTTCATCTCGCGGACCGTCGCGCGGGCGCTCGGGTTGAACGAGGACCTGACGGAGGCGATCGGCCTGGGTCACGACCTCGGACATCCGCCGTTCGGTCACATCGGCGAGGAGGTGCTCGACGAGGAGCTGAGGGAGCACGGGATGCGGTTTCGTCACAACGAGCACTCGCTGCGGGTGGTGGACGTGCTGGCGCGTGACGGCAGCGGGCTGAACCTGACGGACCAGGTCCGGGACGGCATCCTCAACCACACGGGGCCGGGGAAGCCGGAGACGCTCGAGGGGCGGGTGGTCCGGATCGTGGACCGCGTGGCTTACATCAACCATGACATCGACGACGCGGTGCGCGCCGGGATCCTCTCGGAGGGTGATCTGCCGGCAGATGAGATCGGATTGCTGGGGGAGACGGGTGCGACGCGGATCGATCTCCTGGTTCGGGACATGGTGGAGCGGTCCAGGCTGGAGGGGGACATCGCTCAGAGCGAGGAGGTCGGCGGCGCGATGCTGCGGCTGCGCAAGTTCATGTTCGAGCGCGTGTACCTCGGCCAGGAGGCGCGTGCCGAGCAGGAGCGGGCGAGGATCGCGCTGCGGACCCTGTTCGGCCACTACCTCGAGCACCTGGACGAGGTGCCGTCGACGGATCCGGCGGCGGGGCCGGTGCAGCGGGTGACGGACTATCTCGCCGGTATGACCGACCGTTTCTGCCTCGCCACGTACGACCGGCTCGCCGGCGCCAATAGTCTGGATTGATGTCCCGGTTCACCCGCGAGAGCGTCGACCGCGTGAAGGATGCGGTCGACATCGTCGAGATCGTGTCGGCGCACACCGACCTCCAGCAGCGCGGCCAGGACTACTGGGGCAACTGCCCGTTCCACGACGAGCGGACGCCGTCGTTCAAGGTCAACCCGCGGGACAAGCTCTACTACTGCTTCGGCTGCGAGGCGAGTGGGGACGTGTTCCGCTTCGTGGAGGAGAAGGAGGGGCTGGACTTCGCCTCGGCGGTCGAGGCGCTCTCCGAACGCACCGGCGTCGAGCTGGAGCGGGAGAACGAGGATCCGAGGGCGGAGGAGCGGCGACGGCGAAAGGCGCAGCTGTGGGCGCTGCTCGAGCGGACGGCGAAGTTCTACGAGCGCTACCTGTGGGAGTCACCGAAGGCCGAGCGGGCGCGAGGCTATCTGGCAGACCGCGGTCTGGGGGAGGAGGTGCTGCGGCGCTTCGGCGTCGGGATGGCGCCGAGCCCGTGGGATCAGGTGCTGACCGGGAGCCAGAGGGCCGGGTTCAAGGTCGATGAGCTGCTGGCGGCGGGGCTGGTGCAGAAGGGGCGGCAGGGTGGCCACTACGACCGCTTCCGGAACCGGATCACCTTCCCCATCCGTGACCAGCGGGGCCGGGTTCTCGGGTTCGGGGCGCGGGCGCTGACCCCGGATGCGCAACCGAAGTACCTGAACTCGCCCGAGGGAGAGCTCTACCGCAAGAGCCACACGCTGTACGGGATCGACCGGGCGCGCGGCCCGATCGCCAAAGCGCGGCGGGCGATCGTGGTGGAGGGCTACACGGATGTGCTGGCGCTGCAGCAGGCGGGCGTGGAGGAGGCCGTGGCGATCATGGGGACCGCGATCACGCCCGAGCAGCTGTCGATGCTCGCCGGGCTGACCGATCTCGTCGTGCTCTCGCTGGACGCGGACAGGGCCGGGGCGGACGCGATGATCCGGGCCCAGAAGGTGGCCGGGGGGAGGGGTCTGGAGCTGCGGGTGGCGGCGATGCCTGAGGGGGAGGACCCCGCCGACATGCTCCAGGCCGGCGGCGTCGAGCGGTTCATGCAGATCGTCGAGGGAGCGGTCGACCTGCCGACGTTCCGGGTCGACGTCGCGCTCGGACGCGGCGAGCTGAGCAGCCTGGCAGGACGCGAGCGGGTGCTCGACGAGGTCGGGCCGGTGCTGAAGGCAATGGGCGAGACGGCGCTCGGATTCGACGAGCTGGTGCGGAAGGTGGCCGACCGGCTGGACACCGATCCGAGTCTCGTGCTGGCGCGGGTGCGGACGGCGCCGGACGAGCCGGCCGCGCGGGCCACCGAGGGGGAGCAGGAGGGGAACGGGAGGCAGCCGCGCCCGGTGGCGGCGACGCTGACGCCGCGCGAGACGCGCGAGCGGGCGCTGCTGGCGATGTGCATCGCGGACCCGGGGAACGGACGGCGGTTCATCGAGCGACTCACCGAGGAGCACCTGTCGCCGACGGGACAGCCTGCGCTGCGGTGGCTGCGCGACCATCTGGACGATCCGATGGCGGGATTGCCGCGCGACGACCCGACGTTGACTTCGCTGATCACAGAGCTGGTGATGCGGGCCGAGATCGAGCCGACGTCCGAGGTCGCGATGCAGCTCAACTTCGATTTGCTGGAGCAGCAGCGGCTCGAGGACGGAATCTCGGCCGCGCAGCGGGCGGGCGACTACGAGGGGAGCTCGCGCCTCTCCCGCGAGCGGGCTGCGCTGACGGACCGGATCGCGCACGCCGGCGTCGTCGACTGACTTCGTGCGATTGACATCGCTATTCGGGTCGAAGCGAACGAAATCCGCTGACGGACGCGACCCCGGCTGACGCTAAGGTTCGCCCTGCCTTCCGGGGTAGCTCAATTGGTAGATGCGCTCGGCTGTTAACCGAGAGGTTGAGGGTTCGAGTCCCTCCCCCGGAGCTCTTCGATCCGACTACGTGTGAGCGGGCGAGAGCCGGCTCGTCGCGTTTCGGGCGGATTCCTCCACCAGGTCGGCAGCGGCGGAAGCCCCGTCGTGGGACTCGGACCACGCGGCGATCTCTCGAGCCCTCTGGCTGAACCGCGGTTCGCTCAACAGCCGCCTCGTCGCCAGCCGAATCGCGCGCAATGACATCAGCCGTCGCGGCACCGACAGGCCCGTGCCCGACCAGGCCACCCGGGCCGCGTTCTCTCCCATGTCGCCGACCGAAGGGCAGACCAGCAGCGGAGTCCCAGCGGCAAGGGATCGCGCCACCGTCCCATGCCCCCCGTGACAGATGACCACGTCCGCGGCGGGCATCGCCTGCGAGTAGAGGACCCAATCGAGCAGCACCGCGTTGTCCGGCACCTCGATCGGCCGCTCCGGCCGATGCCGGTTGGTCGTGCCTAGCACGCGGACCGGCTCATCCGCCAGCCCCTCGAGCGCCACCCGCAGCAACCCGCACTCCGGGTCCTGCGAGGTGCTCGGCGCAATCAGCACCAGCGGTCCCTCACCGCCCGGCAGCTCGGTCTCCTCGCCCGGCAGCTCGAAGAAGAGCGGCCCGGTCACCTGCACCTGCGCCGGCCACTCCCTCGGGTACTCCAGCTGCGGGAACGTCCCCACGATCGCGAGCAGCTCGCTGATCCCGCCGTGGAACCGCTCGATCGGGCCCAGTCCCAACCTCGCCCGCGTCTCGTTCAGCTCGTCCCTCCCCTTGCGCAGCCCCATCGCCAGCAGCGGATCGGTCGCCCGCCACGCCAGTCGCCCGAGCGCCGTCCGCGGCGGCCGCAGCCCGAGCGAGTACATCGGCATCCCCGGCTGCTGCACCGGATAGACGTGCGGGATCAGCGTCGCGTGCGGCACG
>Ga0081540_1001129_pt1 | contig 23584 bp, 19 predicted proteins | sample TabmetS2T1R1_FD_71024 | JGI IMG/M metagenome (GOLD analysis project Ga0081540, IMG submission 71024) | Tabebuia heterophylla rhizosphere microbial communities from the University of Puerto Rico - S2T1R1 | ecosystem: Host-associated > Plants > Roots > Rhizosphere ... | reverse complement strand
GCTTCCCTGTTTGGCCTGTCTGGTCAATGCAGCGCTGCACCCCCCCGCCGGCCCACGAGCCGATGGACGATATTCTTCACTGTTGTGATGGGCGAACGAATTAGCGTGCTTGCGCGCGCGGCATTTCGTGTCGCCAGCGGCTTGTCCGCGAAGGGGGTCACTCGTCGATATTTCAGATAGAGCTCGCGCGCCGGATGATCGGAATCCCTGAACCACGGCTTGTTGCCCGACGCGAAATGAACCACGCTTTTGGCGAGAAACACGTCGAGCGGAGCCGACTGCTCATAGCCATGCTGGAAAAAATTATACCTTCGATCCAGGTCGCTCCAGCGGCCGGCGAAAATGGCGTTGAGCACATCCTGGTCGAGATGCGCCAGCTTCGTTCCACGCGGCAAGCTATTGATCATGTCGAACGCTTCATCGGTCTTTCCGGCTTGCTGCCAGGCCGCAACATCGACGAGCAGCACGCCCGCATTCAAGTATCGATCCGGATCCGAGAGCTTCAGAACGCTGCTTCGATAGGCTTTGGCAGAATCGTCTGCCGGCTGGTCGGGCACCGCAGCAATTATCGAATTTTCCAACGGGATGTCCATCAATGGACGCAGGCTGCCGACAACGACGATATCGCTGTCCAGATAGAGCAAGCGCGATGCCTTGTTCGACAGAATTTCGGGAATCAGCAATCGCGCGTAGGTCACGACGCTTGGCACGGAGAGTGTCACCGGGAGTTTCTTCAACCGGCCGCTCATCTGACCCAGATCAAAAAGCGAGCACCGATCCGCCATCGGACCGCAGCTTGATTTCAGCTTCTTCAAATCCTGCGAGTTCAGGCCGAGGCCGAATACGACGATCTCCGCTTCGGGAATTCCGCCGTTGGCCACGATCGACGCAAGCAATACGCAAGCCGGCTCCACGAACGCGCGGTCGATTGCTGTCGCAACGATCATCTCGGCTCCTTGGTTGAAAGCTACCTGGCGCCAAATAACCCGACATCGGACCGGACGGCAACTGGGCTTTTTCTCCAGCAGCCGGATTGGCTAACGCCCGGGCCCGCCTTAACGATTTCGCTCCCGATCTCGTGAAGCGAGGCAAGCGGGGATTCAACATGCCATTGGAAGACAGAGCGCTATGATGAACGGCCTCGCGCAATGGCCGGCATCGTCGTTTGCCGCTTCGGAGTTCCGTTAAGGGGCCTTGGTTAATGGCCGAACATTAACGACGCCGATGAATTGATCGACCCGGAACAGCCCCCGGCGGTCATTGGCATTGCAGTGGTGGCGATAATTCCCCTTAGTAGCAGCGTGGATGCGGCCAGACGGCGGTGCAGAGCAAACCAGCCTTGCTGTCCCCGAGACCACGGAACAGCGGACCAGCCCAAACCACGATTGGCAAGTCACGCTGGACGCTATATGTGGTGCGGCAAGCGAGCAACACTGTATGCAGGCTATGAAGGCTCGAGGTTACGCGTGAGTGTCCTGACGAAAGTCTATCTTAACTGGTTTCGCCTCGCTGGCACGAGCGGCGTCATCTTGTTCAGTTCTCTGATCGGCGGGATCGCAACGGCCCGCGCACTTGGCGTCGCCGCGCTGGGTCTGGTGACCATTATTCAGGGAATTACGCGGCTGCTCGAGGGCACCGTCGGTATCCAGTCCTACAATACTCTCATCAAGCTTGGAACCAATGCGGCCAGTTCCAACCGACCGCAAGAATTCGTCGCCCTGGTGAAGTCAAGTCTTCTGGTCGAACTTGTATCGCAGAGCATGAGTTCGGCGATTGCATTTGGCATCATTTACTTTCTTGGGCAGCACTTGGGGTTGAGCGATGATGCCACCTATTGGGGCGTGATTGCCGTCTTCGGGAGCATCCTGCACAGCACGTGGCCGCTCGCCGTGCTCCGCATATTCGACAAGTTCTTTCTCGTTTCAGTCTTTGAGGTGAGCGGCGCTCTGCTAAGACTCTTCACGACGCTGGTGTGCGCCTACTTTCACGCTCATCCTGCGATTTTTCTCGCCGCCTGGCTCGCCGCCGACATCATTGCCAATTTCAGCATGATGGCGCTCGCGACATTTGAATTGCGCCGGCAAGGCTATCCCTCCCTATTTTTCAGCAGCGCGACCGATATCCTGAGGAGCCACAAGGAATTCTGGCACACGATCTTTTCGGCGAAGGTTGCTTCCACGCTTCGGATGATCACCGAGCAAGGCGATATCCTGCTGGTCGGAGCGGTTCTTGGTCCGACTGCGGTGGGATATCTTCGCATCGCCAAAACCATTTCCTTTGCCGTGATTCAGCTGGCGTGGCCAATCCACTATGTATCGGGACCGACGCTGACGAACTATTGGTCGTCCGAGGATTTTCCCGGCCTGATGTCGCTTTTCAAGATCACCATCCCGATGGCAATCGCCATTTCCATCATGGCGTTCATTCCGTTCTACTTTGCCGCGCCATGGCTGCTAACGATGTTTTACGGAGCCAAATTTGCTCCAGCGTCCGATGTCACGATAGTTTACGTCGTCTCCTCCTCGCTGACGATCGTGGGATTCGCGATCATGCCCACGATGTACGCAATGGGCCGGTCGCTGCAGTACATGTACATTCACGTCATTTGCTTCGTTGCGTTCTGGCTGTCGGTTTACCTGCTGTTGCCCCACTTCGGGCTTCTCACCACCGGCATTGCCCATGCCATCTACCAAACCATCTGGCTAGCCATCGGCTACGCGATCATAGGACGCGGTCTGCACGACATGCAGTTGCGCACCAAGGTGGCGTTGAGGTGACGACATGCACGGCCGCCACGATGATGTGCCCGGCATTGATCGCATTCGCATTCCCGTTTGTACGCGCGGTGTCCAGCCCCGCGTATTCTTCAAATGAAGCATTGGATCAGCTACCGTGGTCGTAGATTTTGAAAAGCAGGCGAGCATACAGCCGGACAATTACGACGTATGCATTATCGGCGCCGGCGCCGCGGGCATCGTGCTGGCAACCAGCCTGGCCCAGCGAGGCGTGCGCACATTGCTGCTTGAGGCCGGCGGCAAACGCTACGCGTCGAAATATCAAGACTCCTATCTGGGCGAAAGCGACGGGCTTCCATACGGCGGATTGTATGAAGGTCGATTCCGGGTTCTCGGCGGCACGACCACGCAATGGGGCGGCCAAATCCTGGAGCTTGACGATTTCATCTTCGAGAAGCGGCCGTGGATTCCCGGAAGCGGCTGGCCGTTCTCGAAAGCAGAGTTGACGCCTTACTATCGACGCGCGCTGCAAATGGAAGGACTTTCGCAGTCACCCGGCGATACCGAGGAGATCTGGCGCGGCCTGGGATTGCAGCAGCCCGCATTCGGACAAGACCTCCTCTCGGCCTTCGCCAAGTTCTGTCCAAATACTAACTTTGTCAGCATTCACAACGACGCTCTTTTCAACGATCCCAATCTGACCTTGTGCATACGGGCCACCGCCGTCGAGCTTGAGCTGGCCGACGACCAGTCTACCGTTGTCGGCGTTCTGTGCCGCTCCATCGGCGGCCGCGAAATGCGGTTTGGCGCTCGAAACTTCGTCATTTGCATGGGCGGCATTGAGAACAGTCGTTTCCTGCTGCAAGCCACGCGACGGGACTCGGTAGCCCCCTGGAATCGCTACGGCATGGTTGGACGGCATTTCCAGGATCACCTTTCGGGCCATGTCGCCGACGTGGTCGAGCAGAATTCCGACCTGCCGGATGTCTATCTGGATTACGTTTCCATCGGCGGATACCGGTTTCAGCAGAAGATGAAGCTCTCGTTCGGGACGCAGAAGCAGCTGGAGACCCTGGACGTCGCTGGCTTTCTCACGCATTTCAGCGGCAACCACGATGATATGGCGCTCGCCTACGAAACCGTTCGCTGGCTCCGAACCAATCGGTATGAGAAACTCAGCTTTGGCCGGCTGGCGCATCTTGCATTCAATATCCACAAGATGGTTTGGCACAGGATGCCTTATTCACGCGCGATGCAATCGGGCACGCGCGCGTCACGGCGGAAGCTGAAGCTTTGTGTCAATTGCGAGCAGAGTCCACTCTCCGAAGGGCGGATAAGCTTGAGCCCGCAGCAGGACAGCCTCGGTCTATGGCGCGCAAAGGTGCACTGGCGCTCATCGGCCCAGGAAATACACTCCATCCGGAGTTACGTTGCCATTATTCAGAAATCATTCGAGGAGAATCGACTGGGAAAGATTGTCCCCTTCCCGTCTCTGTCCTCGGACGAAGCGGTCAATTCCTCGTTCACCGATATCTTTCACCATCTCGGCGGCACCAGAATGGCGGAGACGCCGGACGCTGGCGTCGTCGATCCAAACCTGCGGATTTTTGGTACTACCAACGCCTATGTGTGCAGCACGTCGGTCTTTCCGAGCGCAGGATTTGCCAACCCGACGCACACGCTGATCGCTCTGGCCTATCGTCTGGCGGACCACCTGCGCACGAACGTTGTGAGCGCTACGGACAGAGGAACCTTGAGCTTCAATCGAAGCGGCAGCCAATCAGAGACGGAGAACTCTGCTGGGATCTAGGCGGCAGGTTGCCAGATCGGCCAAGCCGATCAAATTGCCGCGCAACCGCCCTCGCCTGTCGACATAAGGCTCAGAGAAGAAGCTGCGGACGACATTTGCGGTGATGTTCCTCAGCACAAGACGCAGTGCTCGCACAGGCGCCATGTTGCCCTTGAAGGCGACATAGATCGGATTGACTACCTGCGAGTAGCCAAAGCGAACACCGCTCGTCTTGCCGGTCTTGGTGCCAAGATGCACGCCTCTTGCGGAATACGCACGGACGACGCGACCGTGGCTCCTGAATTGCGCGCTGAAGTCGACGTCTTCCTGCCAGCCATACAGCGGCAATCTCTCGTCGAAGCGGATGTCACCCATGCACGAGGCCCGGAACGCCATGTTGCATCCGTAGGTGTCGTCGACATCGGTTATTGTCGACGGCAACCCACCCGCATGAAGCCGTTCATCATCTGCAATGATGCTATCGGCCTCCGGGCCCGTAAAGCCTCTCGACGTCGCACCGTCCTTGATGACAAATCCCGTGACGCCAACGATCGTCCGATCCGTTTCGAAGATACGACGGATGCTCGCAACGTAGCCGGGCGACATCCAGAAGTCGTCGTCCAGAAACAGGATGCAATCGACACGTCCCTGCAGGTAATCGATGCCGCGGTTCCGCTGCACGCATGAACCCGGTGGACCGCAGATCACTTTTATCGGCAGTTCAAATTCGCTCAGATCAGGCAGGTCGCTCGCCGCGACGACCGACAGGACGATCTCGTCCGGCTGCAGGGACTGCAACTTGATCGTCTGAAGAAACGATCTCAGAATGGCAGGGCGGCCATAGCTGGCGACAATTAGACCCGATTTCATGATGCGAGCGATTTGTTCAGTTCCGGCTACGCCGCGGGAATTTTTCCGCCTGCCCGCCAGACGCGAAGCCGCGCGGTCTGGACAGAGTGGCCGATCATCGAGCGAACCCACAATCCTTCGCTCAGCGGCCGAAGAAGCTTTCGTCCGGCGCCATAAATCCAGGCCTTGAGCCAGATCGAAGCCGGGCCGCCGAACACCGTTATCGCTTTGCTGTCGTACTCATTCAACGCGATGCTGTGCCCTTGACTGGTGTAGTACGCCTGGACGTAGGACTCGGTCTGTCGCGCCTGCGTGATGTAGTGCTTTACCTGGGATTTCGGCACCCAGATGCCTTCGCCGCCGTTCGCCAGCGCGCGTGAGATGACATCTATCTCCTCGCCTCTTCGCTCGTTACCCGGCTCGACGCCAAGATTTGGATCATAGCGAAACTTGCGTTGCGTGCTCAGGCGTATCGCGAAGTTGGCGCCAAAGGGCTCGATACCATCCGCAGGGGCCAGGCGAAGCGGCTGGTCGCCAAAATCCCTGTGCGCGGCCAGCTCCCCAAGGCGGTTGAGATTCCTGCGGAACCAGTCGGTTGAAGGTTCATCCAGCGACGGGATTATTTTTCCTCCAAGGACGACCGCATTCGGATTGGTTTCGATGGCCTCGAGGTAGGCTGACAACCAATCCTCATTCACCTCGACGTCGTCGTCGGTCCAGGCGATGAAGTCGCCCTTTGCCTCGTCAACTCCCTTGTTTCGAGCATTCGAGAGCCCTGGTGTGGTTTCCACCACCCGCCGAATCGGCAAACGCGACTCGTAGCTCGCAACGACCTGCGGAGTTGCATCGGTGCTGCCGTTGTCGACGAGGATGATTTCCCACTCGCCCTCCGCCGGCTTGCGCATCAACGTCAGCGACCGAAGTGTGCGATCCAGCGATTGAGCCCGGTTACGGGTACAAATGATAACAGATGCTTTCATCGAAATCCTCCCGCCTGCAGGAGACTCAGATACGGCCCCCTTTGGGGCAACAGACAGGTCCATTCACCATGCGCGACACTTAGCAGCGCTCCGAACCCATTTACATAGTTTCTTTGGCGTGGGGTTAATTCGCTGAAAGATAGGGAGATGCGTGACTTTGCCGATTTCCCGGCCCAAAAGGCGGCCTTGATCGCCGCATCGCACTTCGATCGGTGCGCGCACGGTCGGGATCCAGGACCCTATCAACCACGATGCAGGGCGGCTTCAGCATTGCGGGCAGATACGCGGGCCGTCGGCTGGTAGTCAAAGCCGCCTTGGCGGCCGAATGTTTCAATCCCCAGGCCGCGCAGCGAGGCAATCATGCTCGCCGCCCGCTCATCAGCCTTGCTTGCATAAATGGGGTAAGCGTTCGAAAGCACGTGATTTCCCTCAAGCCGCAAATCCCCGACAAACAACCGGTGTTCCAGACAGTGTCGCTTGAAATCGCGCTCTGCCATTTCGACAGAATTGGAAACGTGATGCGCATTGACCTCTACCGCAAAGTACTCCCGACCGCCCGAGAGACCGTAAAAATCCGAATGCATGGTCAGACGCTTCCACGACCCCGTTTCGGAGAAGTTGTACAAGATCGACTGCTTGAATCCGCGAGCCCCGGAAAAGCTGAAAAAAAGACTCATCAAGGTGACCGTCGGAAGGCTGTATTCAGAAGGTACGCCGCATAAGCTCTGAACACGTTCAAGCGGTATGGTCGAGATCACCCGATTTGCGACAGCGCATTGATGCGCTGTCGTGAGATTGAACAGCCCATCCGTCTTCTGCAAACTGTCCATCTTCACGCCAAGACGGAATGTAACGCCAGACCGCTCCAGCCGTCCAACGGCCGCTTGATACAGATAGTCAAATCCTTCCTTGGGCCGCGCGAGCTGGCGATTTTCGACTGGCCGTGGAGACCTCAGCCGGCGGAAGGCGTCGCGCAAGGAGACCTTCTCCTTGATCCAGCGCATTCGCTGTTCCGCAAATCTTATGTCGATCTCCTCCCCCGGCCGACCATAGAAGCGCTCTATGTAATATGCCAATCCGGATCGACGAGTCAGTCGGGCGCCGATCCAGTACTGGGCAAAGTCCCACGCATTTTGCGGGCTGCCAAGAAAGAGACGGGCATACAGGACCGAGAACAGCATGCGGAGCCACTCCAGGGGGCCGGCAGCGATGATGTCGTCCTTGATCGAAACCGGGTATTGCGTGACTACGCCCTGCGGGTTCAACCGTCCCCAGGTCGGACTGATTGGAACGTATAACGGCAGAAGCTCTGGCAGGTGCTCCAATAGCGGCGAGTCATCCTGAAAAATGAAACTGCCGACATCGAACGTGTAGTCGCCGATGCTGCAGGCGATGTGATTTCCCCCCAGATGCGGGTATTCGTCGAGAACGAGCACGCGCCGGTAACCTTGGTTAAGGAGGACTGAAGCGGAAACAAGTCCGCTGATGCCCGCACCCAGGATAATGGCTTCAAAAAAATCTGCGTTGCTGCTTTCGCTCAATATGGAAGCGTTGCTCATGTCACCCCCATAGCCCTGACCGGCATCACTTGGAAATTCTTCAAAACCAATACTGCAAGCTGTTTTGACAACATCGTAACTTCGCTACAAGACGCGAGTATGCTCTTTGAAAATGTTGCGTTTTTTCCTTGCGCATTTTAGGATTGTAAAGCAACTATCGTGCCGATGTCGAAATCAGAAAGAAAATGCAGCGAAATATTTGCGTGGGCCGTTGTGCGGTCATCTATTGACATGCGTCAATTACAAACATGTGCGCGAGCTTCCTGCTTCGACCAAATCGGTGAAGGAGTCTGATGAAAGTCGCTATCGTTCACTACTGGCTGGTTGGAATGCGCGGTGGCGAGAAGGTAATTGAAGCGCTCTGCGAGATGTATCCCCAAGCCGATATTTTCACGCATGTGTATGTACCGGAGATGACGTCCGCAGGAATTCGTCAACATCGCATTATCCCGACTTTCGTCAATGCGCTGCCGCGTGCGGCCAGGATGTACAAGAGCTATCTTCCGCTGATGCCGCTGGCGCTCGAGCAACTCGATCTGCGCGGCTATGATCTGATCATCAGCAGTGAATCCGGACCCGCCAAAGGCATTATCGCGCCGGCAAGCGCGTTGCATGTTTGTTACTGCCACACCCCGATGCGTTATGTCTGGAATATGTACCACGAGTACCGCAGCGGCGCCGGCCGCATGACACGGCTCTTGATGCCGCCACTGGTTCATTATCTCCGACTCTGGGACGTAGCCTCCGCCGCGCGCGTGGACAGCTTCGTTGCCAACTCGGCCACGGTGGCCGAGCGCATCCAACGATATTATGGGATGAGCTCCATCGTCATTCACCCGCCCGTCGACACCAAATCGTTCTCGATCGCCGCGCCCTCCGAACTCGGCGACTATTACCTGATGGCGGGGGAGCTCGTAGCCTACAAACGGCCCGACCTCGCGGTGCGGGCCTTCAACGAAATGAAGCTTGATCTTGTCGTAATCGGCGGTGGCGAGATGCTGGCTGAAATCCGCCGCCTGGCCGGCCCGACCATCAAGGTGATGGGCTCGCAACCGTTCGATGTTCTCAAGCAGCATTATTCAAGGTGTCGGGCACTGATCTTTCCCGGAGAGGAAGATTTTGGAATGGTGCCGGTGGAAGCGATGGCGAGCGGACGCCCTGTCGTCGCATTTGGCCGCGGCGGGGCAACTGAAACCGTTGCAAATGGTCTCTCAGGTGTTTTCTTCGCCGAGCAGACGGTTGAGGCGATCTCGTCGGCAGTGAAAAGTCTGGCGGACCTCAAGAGTAAACCTGAAGACATTGCCGCTCATGCCGATCAATTCGGGCGAGACCAATTCTTTCAGAAGATGCGCGGCCATATAGATGGCTTGCTGGCTGAGAAGCATCGCGCGCATCACTGACGTAGATGTGACGAAGGTTGCGACCAAATGACCGCCCGATGCCGTCTGGCGCCCCGGCAAGCGTCGCGGTACCGATCTTGCTTCCCATAGGTTGGTTGGACTGGCGGATCACAACTCGCCCCCAGCCGGCTCTTTTCAGAAAAACGCGCGTTACCTCGCGCCAATGCTGGACGTTGTCGCGTACGCCGTCAATTGGAAGCTGAACAGATGAGTGGTTTGGTAAAAGTTTGCGCAGTCCATTTTTGGCCAGGTTTCTCGCTGGAACATGGCTTCGTCAGGCTGCTGCTGGATCATGCGCTTGACTCGTTTCAAATCGTGGATTCCGAAAAGGAAGCCGACATCGTTCTTACCAGCATATTTCCGAGCTATCCGCGCATCCGAAAGAATTTGCACCTCAAGTGGCCCGCATTCCCGCAGAAAAGCATTGGCGTCGTCTGGGAAAACGAGCGTCCCGACTACAGCAAGTACAAGTTCTCGCTGTCCTCTGATTTTGATTCGTATGGTGGCCGCAACTGCCGCGTACCCCTATGGTACATGCAACTGCAGTGGCCGGGCATGAAACCCGACTTGCCTCCGCCCGGAAGCAAGGCCTGGTCCTTGTTCGAACCACTCGTCGACGTCGAATCGCTGCTGCATCCGCGCGATTCCTCGACCGTTCCCGACCGCGAGCGATTTTGTTGCTTTGTCGCGAAGAACGCAGAGCGTCATCGCATGTTTGCCATCGATTGCCTCAATGCGGTTGCACCCGTCGATTTGTACGGACCAATCTCCGGAAAGACCGCACGCATGTCCAAGTACGAGATCCTCAAGGATTATCGATTCAACCTTTGCTTCGAGAATTCGAGTTTTCCCGGATACTATACCGAAAAGCTGCTTCAGGCCTGGGTCGGCGGTTGTGTACCGCTCTATTTTTCGGACCCCTGGTTCCACATCGATTTTAACCCGAGAGCTGCGATCAACCGTATCGACTTCGCCACAGTCGGCGATTTCGCCGGCCATGTCGCTTCAATCAATTCCTCACGCAACGCGATGAAGGATCTGTACGATCAGCCGCTTTTGACAAAACGTCCAAGCCTCGACGGTGCGATCAAGTTTCTGAAGGATGCGTGCGCCGACATTCTCACGGCAAACCGCAAGCAATGAAAACGCATGGCCGCCGCGCCATGCGACTGGTTCGCTTTCCCCCAGACGGGCTTCGATTCGCAAAGCGAAGCCCCACTCCTTTAAGCGGATCATCTCTTCCGACACTTTGGAAATTGCGTCAGCGATTATCGATGACCAGCAAGGACTCGCCTTCGATCACCAGGCACGACAGGCGGCCTGTCGCAAAAGCGCCGGTGTCGACGTTGATCCGGTTTGGCGCGACTTCGACTTCCCGCGTGGGCGTGTGTCCGTGAACGACGATCTTGCCGAAGTCGTCGCTTGACGACAGGAATTCTTCCCTGATCCAGAGCAAGTCGGTCTCTTTCTGCTGCTCGAGCCCGACGTTCGGCCTCACGCCGGCATGAGCGAAGAAAAAGTCGCCACAGGTGAACGAGTTTTTCAGATCCCGGAAGAAGCGAAGATGGGCTCGCGGCAACCCGCTGTGAAACGTCGCCTGCAATTCAGCGATTTGTCTCCCGCTAGCCAGGGCTTCGGCCGAGACCCCGTACGACACCAGGGTCTCGACGCCGCCGAGACGAAGCCATTGATCGAAGAGGCTGGGATAGCTCAAGCACTTGACGGCGAGCAGCTCATGGTTGCCCTTCAGAAAGACGCTCGGGTTCGCCGTACCATGTTCGATGAGTCTGTCGATGGTTTGCCGGGAGGAAGGGCCCCGATCGATATAGTCACCCAGAAAAACATAAAGCACTCGTTCCGCCGGGCGGCCAGCGATGTCGGCTTCGATCTGAACCAGCAGCTCGTCGAGCAGATCATCGCGGCCGTGGACATCCCCCACGGCGTAGATTCGAAGGCCCGCCGTCAGCTTCGGACGTCGCCCTGCCACGTTCAGATTTTGAAGACCATCGGGCACAGATAACAATTGTCAGCTCGCCATCGCGGGCTTCAGCCCGGCTACCTTCTCTAACGCTTGGTCGGGGAGGATTTGTATTGAACAGTCTCGAATTTTCGGTTTATCGGCGTGATTGTCCCGATATGCCGGAGCCCGAGGAAGATTGCTACTACATTCACAGGGCGGCCTGCCGGTCGCATTCCCGCTTGCCGGCATCCGAAGGATGAAACAAAATGCCGAACATTTTCAATTATTTACTTGCTGCTTCGGCCAATTCTCGCCGATAAACCATCATAAGCAGCCGTGGTTGATACGTGACGGCGTCTAATGTATCGTTTGGTTGAGCATTTCTTAATGATTAACAATTGGTTGGGTATATCGATGCGCGCTGGATACGTTATTCTGTTCGGACAAGTGCTACTCGCATGTTGCGCAAGCGGCGCTAACGCGGCGCCATGCGTTGCTCCTCCGCTCTCCGACGCCGCAATTGCGCAGTTCAAGGCCAACCCCGAGGCGGTTATCGCCCCGAGTTCGGATACCCGCACGATCGAGGCGCAGGTCAAAGAGCTGGCGGGAACCGATGCCAGCCTTGCCACGGACCTGGTCCGGCTGGCCCGAACAACCAACTCCCGGTTTCAGACCGCAATCGCGGCGGGATTGGCCCAGGCGGCCGTAGCTTGCGAAACGATCGACCAGCAGGCCGCCCTCACGATCCAGCAGGCGGTCGCCGGCTTTGAGGAGGGCGGATTCCAGACCGCCTTCGCGGCAATCGCGGGAGACCTCTCGACGGCCGCAACGATCGCTGCAACGAACTCGGCGAACGCTTCCGTGGGCAGCGTCGTGATCGTGAATCCGAACCCGGGTGGCCGTGGCATCACGAACCCTGGCGGCGGAGGCTCAACGGCATTCTTCCAGATCAATACCGGGGGCGCGACCGTAACGTCGACGACGGCAGCGACAAACGCGACCAACACAACGACTGCCGCAGATCCGGTAAGCGCGACGAGATGAACGCGCAAAGCGCGACGTGCGGCAAATCGGTCTAGCCTGAGGAAGAACGTATGAACGTGGCGAGTCAATTCTCGCGATACGCGTCGCCGGTTGACGGCGATACCAGTGCGGACGCATTCCCTTTTCTGCAAGTTCGCGACTTCATCGGCCGGCAGTGGCGTCTGATTGGCCTGGTGATCGGCTTGGCCATCATCCTCGGGATCGCATACCTGGCGATCATGCCGTCGCGCTACACCGCGCAGGCGGACATGATCATCGACACCAAGCGGGTTACCTGGACACAATCGGAGCTGGCAACTGAAAACCGCATGGTCGAGGACGCCTCGGTCGAAAGCGAGATCGAGACCACGAAATCCGAGAAAGTGGCCGCGACCGTCGCCCGCAATTTGCGTCTGAACGAGGATCCGGAATTCGTCGGAACCGGCAGCAGCCTCAGGTCGCAGATTCTCTCGCTGCTGAGGCTGAATACGGGAGCAGAGGCGGCGCCAACCACCCAGGAAATCAACCGCCGGGTGCTCAATACCCTCAAGGAAAACCTGCGCGTTACCCGCCTCGGACGCAGTTACATCGAGCAGATCGCCTATACCTCGCTTGATCGGGACAAAGCCGCCAGGATCGCGAACGCCTTTGCCGACGCCTACATCGAAGATCAGCTGCAGGCGAAGTTCGAGGCAACGCATCGTGCCAGCACCTGGCTCGAGCAGCGCATCCGCGAGCTGCGGCAACAGGCGAGCGATGCCTACAGGGCCGTCCAGGACTTCAAATCCCAGAACAGCATCATCATCGGTGTCGACGGCAAGCTGGCCAGCGAGGTCGAACTCGACCAGCTGGGAATAGCGCTCGCCAAGGCCCGCGCCGATACCAGCCAGGCCAGGGCGAAGCTCGATCGCATCGAGCGCGTGCTGGAACAGCGAAACGCCGACAAAGGCAGCTTCAACATCCCCGACCCGGTGGTGACCGACGCGCTCAACAATCCGGTGATCACCAAGCTGCGCCAGCAGTTCCTGGATGACCAGAGCAAGGAATCCGAGTGGAGCGCCCGCTACGGCCAGGAACACCAGGCTGCGCGAAACCTGCGTGCGGAGATGGCGGCCCTGCAACGCGCCATCTGGGACGAAATCTCGCGCATCGCCGAGAGCTACAAGAGCGAACTGCAGATCGCACGAAGCCAGGAAGAATCGATCGACAAGCGGATGATCGAGGTTTTCCAGCAGTCGGCATCGACGCGCCAATCGCAGGTCCGCCTGCGCGAGCTGGAGACGGCCGCCAACACCTATCGCGGCATCTATGAGACCTTCCTGTCCCGCTTCACGCAATCGGTACAGCAACAGTCGTTTCCCTCGACCGAGGCCCGCGTCGTCACGGTTGCAACACCTCCCAACGGGAGAAGTTCGCCGAAGATCGTCCTCACGCTGGCACTTGCGGCCGTTTGCGGGCTCACGCTGGGAATTTTCCTCGCTCTCCTGCGGGAGCGCATGAACCGCCAGATTCACACCCGATCCCAGCTTGAAAGCCTGATCGGAACCAGTTGTCTTGCTGTGCTGCCTGCCGTTGCCGGGAAGAAGCCGGCGCTCGGCAAGCATCACGCTGGGCATTCCGGGGCTTTTCGGCAGATCAACGACGTCGCGCCATTCTCGGCGACCGCCGAAGCGCTGCGCTACATCAAGGTGGCGATCGACCTGCGTCCAGGCGATGGCAACGTTGTCGCGATGGTCTCTGCCCTTCCAGGCGAAGGAAAGACAACGGTCGCCGCGAGCTTCGCCGCTTTCGTGGCAAAGAGCGGCAGTCGGACTCTGGTGATCGACGCCGACTTGCGCAATCCGTCGATGACAAACACGCTCGGTTACCAGAACTCGCCCGGCATGCTCGATTTGGTCGCGGGCAATGCGTCGTTTGACGAGCTCGTGATTACCGACACCAGGTTCAAGTTCGACTTCCTGCCCGCATCGACTCGCGTCAAACCTTCCAACAGCTCGGATATCCTGAACTCGCCGCAATTCAAGCAAGCGCTGAGCGCGGCGAGGAAACATTACGACTACATCCTGGTTGACCTGCCCCCTATTCTCCCGGTGGTCGACGTCAAGGCGACCGCGCATCAATTCGACGCATTCGTGCTGGTGGTCGAATGGGGAAGCACGTCCACCGACGAGATTCTCAGGGCCGTGACAACCTCGCCCATCGTGGCGGAGCGACTGCTCGGCTCCGTTCTCAACAAGGCGGATGAAGCCATTTTGCGCCGCTTCGAGGGCTACTCGGACCGCAACTACAGCTACTTCAAGGATGAAAAGACGGCTGCCGAAGCCGCCTGAAGGCGCTGTCGTATGGGCTCTCGCGTGCATCTGACATCGGTCGTGACGGCCCTGACAATTCTCATTGGCGGCTCGGGACTGCTGTGGGGAGCCTTGAACCTGCAGCGGAGCGCCATTGCAGATGAGCTTCACTCCTACGCGGCTCGGCTTTTGCGGTTCGAAGGCTTTGCTCCGGCTGCCGCGCAAAGAATCGTTGATAGCGACGCAATCCGAAATCTGAGTGATTGCGACACTCAGGCCCAGCGGGCCCTTGTGTTGCTGGAAATACCGTTGGCAGAAGCAGCCATGCGCTCGGGAGCCACCGGCGACTTTGATCGCCACATGCGGTCGATCGCGGATCGTTCCGGGCGAATTCTGACCTGCGCTCCACGCGATTCGCTGGCCTGGCTACTGCTTTTTGGGCTCGAAGTGACGCAGGGCCGGATCGGCGATCACGCATTCGAATTGCTCGCAGCCTCCTACGAGACATCTCCGAACGAGGCTTGGGTCGCCTTGCGCCGCGTAACCGTCGCAACGCCCGTGCTGCTTTCCGCACCGGAGGGCATCCGCCAGAAGATCCTCGATGAATTCAAGAACCTGGTCAGGCACCGATACGTCGAGATTCCCGTGAGGGCTTTCCTGGCAGCGCCGGCTTCCGCGCAAAAATTGCTGCAAGCGCGCATCGAGGAACTCGATACTCCCAGTCAGGAGCTGTTCGCCAGAACGGTGCAAGAGCTTCGTTCCTGACCACGCGGGTCTTCATAGAAGCGCGCACTGCTCGGTCGATTTCCACCACTGCCAGACCCGGTTGCAGGCACGGCGGCAGGTTCCGCCGATACCCGGCCCTACATGTGGCCCCGTTGCCTCACTTTGTTCTCAAATGGTCGTGAACACCGTTAGCATTAAGATTACGTTACAATCGTAAGTAACAATCGAACCAAAAGGCTGGCCGGCAACACTTATACGAAGCCGGGCTTCGTCTGGGCCTCGTTGCCCCGCAACATCGGGGGCGTCTGATTCTTTGCCAGACGTGGCTCAAGGTTTGGTCAGAGGGGGTGACTCAGCGAAAAAACGTGAATTAACCTAACTGGTTAGCACCTTTCTCCTTTAACTAAAATGCACTGAAATCACGCTTGCCCAAATTGTGCAGCGCCCAGTAACCTGTTAAAGGGGGGTAAAGGAAAAGAAAAAAGTTTGAAAGTTTGGCGTCTTTTTAGGAATTTTTTGGAGTGCCGAAATGACGAGCTTTGCCGACTTTGATGGCGTTTTTCGCGTGAGGCGGGCGGAACCCAAATCCCCGATTGGGTTGGGTCCCAAACGAATTGTTGACGTTGTTTTGGCGATTTCCGGCATCATTATTCTGGCGCCGCTTCTCCTCATTTGTTTCGTTGCAACAATTGCCACTTCGAGCGGGCCGGCCCTCTTCCGGCACAAGCGGGTGGGGTTCAACGGGAAGCATTTCGATTGCCTGAAATTTCGCACGATGGTGACCGACGCGCCCAAGCGGCTGCGTCAGGTCCTCGATAGCGATCCGGCAGCCGCCGCCGAATGGGCGGCTACCCGCAAGCTGCGGTTCGACCCGCGCGTGACCGCGATCGGCGCCATCCTTCGCAGATCCAGCCTCGACGAACTGCCGCAGCTGTTTAACGTGCTCAAGGGAGACATGAGCATTGTCGGGCCTCGTCCGGTCACCGACGAAGAGCTCGAGCGCTACGCAGGCTACGTCGGCGCCTATTTGGCCTGTCGGCCGGGAATCACGGGGCTGTGGCAGGTGAGTGGCCGCAGCAGGACCTCTTATGAGGAGCGGGTCGCGTTCGACGCGCAGTATGCTCAGACTTGGTCGATGGCGCTCGACGCCAAAATAATGATCGTGACGATTCCCTCTCTTCTCGTTCCCGACACTGCTTGCTGACGGCCTGCAGGTCTTCTGTAGGGGTCTGAAAGCAGGTCGGATGTTGTCGGCCCGCACCGAGAAGCCGGCAAGGCCAATCCCGAATTTGCGCGCGAGATCGCGTTGGCCCGTAACGTCTGGCGCCCTCTTGCATGCACGTTTTCAGGGCACGCCGATCCGGGTTGCCCGCTTGGTCGAAGACCGTGACCAGGTCTTCTGCGCGGCAAGCTCCCAATCATCCCGCCCCATGTCACCACCCCCAAGCCAGGCTTGTCCCTGACAGCCTGGGCGAGCGAGAACCCGCGCGCGACCACACCGCGAAAGGTAAGAAGTAAGGCTAATTAGCGTACAACTGCTACTATAGATATGCGCCTTTACGTTAATTCGCCGTAGATATTGATCGGTCGGGTTGTTGCCGCTACTGCAGATATCAGATAGCGACAGCGCCAATGAATGATCTTAAGCCAATAGATCTCAAGGACCCGCGGATCAAATCCGGCTCCCCTTCCGGAGTAATGACACGACGGATCGTGATTGGCGTGCTTGTAACGATTATCGCAATGGCGATGATCGCCTGGCTCGGGTTCCTGGGCTGGGGCTTGCTCGAAATATTGCGAGCGATTGGTTCATCCGTTACACAACTTTGGTCAATGTCATTCTAACTGCGGAGCAGGCCGCGTATCTTGCCCGGCCGAGAGGCGATGGAAAAAATCCTTGTTGTCGGCGGGGCTGGATACATCGGATCGCACACATGCCTCGATCTGTCCCGCAAGGGATTCACGCCGATTGTGTACGACAACCTTTCGAACGGTCATGCCGAGTTCGTCAAATGGGGACCTCTCGAAATAGGCGACATCCGGGATCCCAAGCGGCTCGACCAGGTCATCGCCACGCATAGGCCGAGCGCAATCATTCATTTTGCTGCAGCAATCGAGGTCGCCGAATCCGTTCGCGATCCGGGTGCCTACTACGAGAACAATGTTGGCGGAACGATCACGCTGCTCCGCGCGGCCCAAGCGGCGGGCATCGACAAGATCGTGTTTTCTTCGACCTGCGCCACCTACGGAGTCCCCTCATCGACTCCGATGGACGAAACTCATTCGCAGCAGCCGATCAATCCCTACGGTCGAAGCAAGCTCATCGTCGAACAGATATTGAGAGACCTCGACCGCCATCAGGGATTCCGCTCCTTCATACTGCGCTATTTCAACGCCGCCGGCGCCGATCCCGAAGGCCGAATTGGCGAGTGGCATTCGCCGGAAACGCATGCCATACCGATCGCAATGGATGCCGCGCTGGGCCGCAGGCCGCATTTTCAGGTTCTTGGAACCGACTATGACACGCGCGACGGCTCCTGCGTCCGCGATTTCGTGCACGTGCTTGACCTTGCCGACGCGCACACGCGCGCGGTCGAGCATCTCTTGAACAACGGCACAAGCCATGCCCTGAACCTTGGAACTGGAAACGGGACCACGGTGAAGGAAATGCTCGATGCCGTTCGACGGGTCGTGGGCCGAGGCTTCGAAGTCCAGTACGGATCGCGCCGCGAAGGCGACTCCCCTGCTCTTGTCGCCGACAATGCCCTCGCCCGCCGTACCATTGGCTGGTCTCCGCGCCATGATCTCGACTCGATCATCGAAACCGCCTGGAATTGGCACTCGAACCATCTGCCCGCCTGAAGTCCTCCCTTCGGGCCATGCCAAATACGTAAAATTTTCCCTTTCTCCGTGATGGTTAATTAACCGCTAATTCTAGCGGGAATTTAACGCGGCCATCTGAGTATCCGCCCATCGGTAGCGCGCCTCGCGGCGATCGCATCTTCCCGATCAGGTGGGTTTTACATGGCACGACGCAGTTCAACTTGGTTGCCGGTCATAATCGCCGCAGGCACCCTGCTCTCGGGGGGCGCCGACGCGCGTAATCGAACGCAGCACGACAACCCTTCCCCCGCGCCATTGATCACGGAGGCTTCGCCGACGCTCGCGCCATTTCAGCACGTGCGCTTTTGTCTGCGCTATCCGTCGGATTGCAAGTCGGATGCGACCGAGGTCGAACGGATCGAGCTGAACCCCGAGATCTCTGCATTGCTGGAACGTGTGAACCGCAACGTCAACGCGGAGATCGCCCCGACAATGAAGGGCTATGGTCCGGAGCTCCGCGACGGGTGGACGATCGCGCCCTCCTTGGGCGACTGCAACGACTATGCGGTGACCAAACGGCACGAACTGCTGCTTGGCGGCCTGCCTGCAAAGGCCTTGCGCCTGTCGGTCGTCAAGACCGCGTCTGGAATTGGTCACCTGGTCCTTGTCGTGTCGACGACCAAGGGTGACATCGTGCTCGACAACCTGACCGAAACGATCCGGTCGTGGCATCAGACGGAATATCAGTGGCTCAAGATCCAGTCTGCGGCCGACGCCAGGTTCTGGTATGAAGTGAAGACCAACGGACCCGCACTGTCGCGCGCGGACCGCAAGATTCGCCTGGCCGACCGCTAGACGCGATCCTGAAAGCAGGCCTGGATTTCGTGGGGCAACCATTATCAAGCAAGTAGCTTGATGAGCCGGCGGGCCTATCTCGTGAGCTCCGTCACGGGATTTCTCTCCGTGACCCAACGGGCGGCGTCTCCAGCGCCAATTCGCGCACTCCTGTCCTCGATTGGACAGTCCCAGCCGCGCGCGAACGAGCCGGCACTTGGTCGGCAACCGATCTCGCCAGCCCGCATCCTATGAGGGTCGCAAACACGATGAGATAACCAGGTATCTGCAAGGAAAAATCGATAGTCGAATGCAGGTAACTGGCCGCAGCAATTCCCGTAATGGCGGCAAGCGAACCGCGGCTCCGATCGTTGGCCGTCCGAAGCGCAGCCCTGCCAAGAATGCGCAGCGAAGCCGCGGCGCCGAAAACGATCGCCAATGCGATCGGGATTCCCATTTCGACCGCGATCTCCAGTATCGTCGAATGCGCAAAGTCCCAAACGCCCCAGCTGTTGAATTCAGGCCCCCGGAGCGATGGAAAAATGTCGGCAAAGGTGCCCGCTCCGGCACCCAGCAAGGGCCGCTGTAGAATGGATTCGACGCAATACTGGTAGACCGTCCATCGAGCCTGGTCAAAGAAACCGTGACTGCCTACTCGCCCGGTCTGGCTCAGCCAGACGAGCACAGCCGTCAAGGCTGCGGTGGCCGAGCCAAGCGCGTACCAAAATCTCGGTCGGAGAGCGCTTGCCACCATCAACCCGATCGCGACGAGCAATCCCAGACTCGTGCAGATCAAGCCGCCGCGCGAACCGGTCAGGAGCAGTGCAAACAGACAAGTGAGCGCCGCTGCCGAGCGAAGGATGAGCTTGAATGCAACACGCTCGTTGGACGAGGTGAGAAGCAGCACGCGGAGCGAGCGAAATTGCAGCGATTGCAGCGTCTGAAAAGCCAGGCAGAACCACAGGATCAGGCCACATCCAATGAACGTTGCGGCGGTATTGTGGTTGACGAAGGTGGTGGTCAGGCTCCCGTGATAGGCGAGCTTTGGCGCCCACAGCAGCATGCTCGGGGTAAATGCCAACGCGCCAATGCCGTAAATCGCATAGAGCAGGATCGAATGTCGCGCGGTAGCCGTCAGCATTTCGCCGCCACGATGCGACGTGCCGACGAAGACGCCGCTCGCGAAGGAGGTCACCGCAAGCAGGAAATGGCCGACCGCCTCGGCCGGAATCTCTGCCCGCGCGGAAATCCGGGGCGGAACGCGGAATGGCAAAAGCTGGTTTACGCGCTGCCAGATCGGGTCGTTCAGGCCATCGATCAGGCCGGGAATGACCTGGACGACAGCTACGGCGGCATAGGCACCACAAAGGGCCAGAAAGCCAAGCAGGATACGGCGCTGAGCGGTGTTCATCGGCAGGGCCGCACCGCACAACATCGCAGCCGATAACAGCGCGACCCAAACTGCGACCGAGAGCTGGTCTACCGATCCGAAGAACAACGGGGCCAAACAGAGCGGGACAACGGTCAGTCCGAGCTGGATCGACCTCAACCTCTCCACCGGAAGCTCCAATTGCAGCCAAGCGATCCGATCGAGGCGCTTCTCTTAGCCTACCACCTCGTCTTCACGGCGGTATTGACGTTCGTTACCGCGTTGGCCGTGTTCGACACAGTGTTCGCCGTGGTGCTGATCAGGGTCAACAGCTTGTAGTAGTCCACCACCTTGGCATTGGCCACGTACATCACGTCCTTTGTCCGCATCTGGAAGCCCGCCGCAAGCAGCATGCCCGAGGGATCGCGCAGGTTGATGTGATAGATGGTCGGAATCCTGTCGTACGTGAATCTCGTGGTGTCCACGCCCAGCTTCTGCAGCAGGGGACGATTCTCATATCGATAGATGAACACCTCGGCCGGGTCCGACTGCAGATCGTTGAGGCCGCCCGACTTGCCGATCGCTTGTGCGAGAGTGAGCGTCTCCACGTCGAACGCGATCTCCGAGTTAAATCCGAAGACGTTCTGGTTCAGCGCGCCTAGCGCGGTAAAGGACGGCGACTCACGCGTGAGGAAGATCACATCGTTCGGACGAACGAAAATGTTCTCGTTGGGGTCGTGAACAATGCGGCTGAGCAGCACCCGCACACGCTTGCCGTCACGCTGTAGCGTGACATAGCTCTCAATGGCTTCAAATTTGGGCCCGCCGGCACGGGCAATCAACGCCAGCATTCTTTCGCCGACGCTGTTGACCGCCAGAACGCCGGGCGTGTTCACGTCACCCAGCACGCTCACAACGCTCGAGTGCTGCTGATTAAGGCTGACGACCACCTGCGGCTCGATCGCGCGGTTGCGCAACCGGGCGACAATCGCCTGCTGGATTTCCGGCAGCGTCCGCGCCGCCGCCGGTATTTCGCCGGCGTACGGCACGTTGATATTGCCCTTTTGGTCAACCGCCTGCGGCGGCAGATCGACGAAATTGCCTGGGCGGGCGCCCGCCGCGGTCGCCGGCGTGAACAAACCGCCGGGAGCAGCCTCGAAGATCGAGATATTGAGCACGTCGCCGACGCCCGCGACCTGTTGCGGCTTGGGTCGCTTGTCCGGGAAAGCACCCTGGAAGGTGATAAGGTTCGGTTGAGAAAGGAACCCGATCGTGTCCGCGCTCACATCGACGAGCGCGTAAGGCAGCGCAGCGTTCGACCGCACGCCCGCAGTTGCATTCCATTCCACTGCGTCGCTCTTCGGGCCCGTTCCTGGAAGCAGGGAGCAGGCGGGCAGCAGCACCGCAGCAACAACGGCAACGAGGGCGGAACGAAGGCGCCTGGGAAGTGCAGGCAAGCGCTGCCCGACTTCCGGTCGAGGGCACATCCCGTTCAGATAAACCGGGGTAAACTGAATTTCCAAAGCTGCCCCTCGACTGCCGCCTTCTTTGTCAAATTTCATTGCTAATTTGACGTTAAACAGCCGCGTGGCGGCCACCAAAGCTCCATCCCGAGAGGACCCTACACAGCGCCCCCTACCCATCAAAGCACCGATTGCCGTGTGGGTTTCCATTTTGTGACACCAGTTGCAATCGGGCCACACCGCAAAAGCTAGGCTTAACGAAATAACGTTAAGTTTTTCAATATTTTATGCGAGAGGCTCGCTGCACCGCGACGCACACTCCTCGCACCCGCTCAACAGGGGACGACGCGCTCGGCGAGTTCTAAACTCGGTCTGTCGGGCTCGCTTCCGCGAATATTTAGCCGACCGATTCTATCGATCGAATTACCGAGAGGCAGTTGCGCTGAAGGTTCTCGCCGGCAAACTGACGGGCTTCATCGAACAGCAATAGCGCAGCGACTGGATTTCTTATCGAACGCCGCGAGCGTGTCAGCGTTTCCAGATGATATTGATCCGAGCGCGTGATCTACTCTACGGGTCGATTCGATCACGCGATTGGACAGGAGATGATGGAAGCCTGAGTCACTCACATTAAACATTTTGGAAGCGTTCCGTTGCGTACCCTTGCGTACTTGGGAGTCGATTGCTGCGACGACGGAAGACTGAAATGGGATATATCGCCCTTGCCTTAGCCCTTGCGGGATTTGCCGTAGGCATGGTGTTCCGATTGCAAATCCTGCTTCTCGTCATTGGACTGCTGCTTCTTGTGTCGATCCTCTTCTCCATCGGATCCGAATTCAGCTTCCTGGACACGCTCTTGACGATTATGGCCGTGCAAACGATCGTTCAGGGCAGCTTTTTTCTCGGATTGATGGCGCGCACCGTCATTGCCCCCGGCGGCATGCGACAGCTGTTTTGAAATCTGCCGCTGGCGCATCCGAAGCTGGATGACCTGAGCCGGGAAGAAGGATACCGCTCTTCGAAGCAGCCGCCGCAATGACGCGGCTATGGCTTCTGGCACTCGGAATAGAAGGTGCCGTTGGCCGCTTCCGTCCGCTCCAGGCACTGAGCAACATCCGTAATCTTGCCTGCGACCGTAAAATCGTAGCCCTGATCCTTGAGCACCAGGACGTATCGGCCTGCCGGCAGCTCGAAATCGGGCTTGTCTGGTTGCATCAGCAGCATTTCGTTGTTCCCGGCGACAGGCCGCACCCTGAATTCGTATGTCTTGTTGCGCATGTTCCAGCTTCCGGATACCGGCTCTGTATTCGCTTTACCTTTTGCATCGAACGTCAGGGCGCGGACTACGCGCGCCACCACGCGGACGTCGACACGGTCAGGCGCGTTGCCGACAAGGTCGCGCCGAAACACGATGAACCTTGCCTTGCCATCCGGCAACGTCGTGCGGCTTGGCTGGTTGACCGGCGTCGACACCGCGATCCGCTTGTCGGGCACCCGCTCGGCAAGTGGAGACAGTTCGCTGAGCGCGTCATTGAAGATAGCATAGACACCATAATCGGCCGGCACCGGGAAAGGCGGGGCGGTGGGCGACGCCACCGTGGGCCGCAGGTCGGTCGCTGCGGAGACCTGAGACGGAACGTCGGAGGCCGACGGCTGCGCAACTGCGGGCTTTGCCGGCTTGTTCAACAGAGGGAGCGCCTGCTTGTAGTACGCCACCGCCGCAACAAGGCTAAACAGCATCATGGCGACGCAGAATCGCGTTAGCGTGGATACAACCTTCTGT